>ERZ773131.557-NODE-557-length-30956-cov-4.683052_pt1 | contig 30956 bp, 27 predicted proteins | sample MGYA00511082_ERZ773131 | MGnify/ENA primary metagenome ERZ773131 (study PRJEB29015, sample SAMEA2737813) | human gut metagenome | biome: human gut; feature: human-associated habitat; material: faeces | place: China | collected 2012 ... | reverse complement strand
AGAGAGTACATAAAGTGTCTGACATCTTGGCAAAAGATATTGGAAAGGAGACGAAAGTATATGGGAAGAAGAGCGGCGACAGCTACTTCCGCAAAGAAGCACTCAAGGGTTCCTATGACTCCTGAAGACAGGGAACAATACTTGATCAATCTTTCGCTCGATGCTGCAGAAAAGCAGTTACGCGAAGGTACAGCCTCATCACAGATTATTACACATTTCTTAAAACTCGGATCTTCAAGAGAACAACTGGAACAGGACAAGATCAGAGAGGAAACAAAACAGACCCGCGCTAAAATCGATTCGTTGGAAGCTTCTGCTAAGAGCGAAGAGAGATACGCCGCAGCAATTGAGGCAATGCGTAAATACCAGGGTATCGAAGATGAGTAGATCAAGTCCTATGTCACGATCATATATGGAAATGATTAAGTATCCTACTTTTGAAGGACGACTGCAATATTTGATGCTGTCAGGTTCTGTTGGATACGAGACATTCGGCTATGATCGATGGGTTAATCAGGCATTATATTCATCAAGTGAATGGCGAGAGTTTCGACATAGAGTAATCGTCAGAGATGGCGGTTGTGATTTAGGTGTTGAAGGATACGAGATACAAAAACGACCGTTGATACATCACATAAATCCAATCACCAAAGAGATGGTCCTCAACCGAGACCCAATGATATTCGACATGAACAACGTTGTGACAACAACCCATCAAACGCATAATGCAATACACTACGGACACGATACAAACATTCGTAGTGGTCCTGTTATAAGGAGACCAAACGACACATGCCCTTGGAAACATTGAGGAGGAATTCAATGGAACAGAGCATTCTTAAAACTATCAAGCAGCTTATTGGATGTCCTGATGACTTCGAGCAGTTTGATCTGGATTTAACGATCCACATCAATTCAGCATTTGCAACCCTCACTCATTTGGGAGTTGGACCAAAAGAAGGATACAGAATTACAGGGGTAAACAATGTCTGGAGTGAATTCGAAGAGGATACCCAGAAGTTAAGTTTGATAAAAGATTATGTGTACATTAAAACTCGTCTATTATTCGACCCACCTACAAGTAGTTCGTTAATGGACAGTTTGAAAGAGCAACTTAAGGAAATGGAATGGCGATTGTACATGCTTTACTATCCTGTTTCAGAAGATGATGAGAAAGGAAAGAGTGACAATGACTAATTACTCAGCTGATGACATTAGAGATTTCTTAGTCGATAATCAGGAACTCTTTAATGATCATCTCGCACATTACGGATTACCAAGACGATCCGGAAGATACAAATGGGGTTCTGGGAAAGATCCGTATCAAAGTCTTGGATCATCGGCTAAAGCTGGTGAGAAGTTTATAAAAAGCTTTTCTAAAAAGAGTCGGGCTGAAAAACAAAATGATAAACGAAGAGAAAGAACCAAAGCAGTCCAGCTTGAGAAAAAGAAACAAAAAAACAAATACAGAAATGAAAAAGCATATGTAAAAACTTTATCCGATGAAGAGCTCAGACGAATAAATACTAGAGATAGTATGGAAGCTACATATCTTAAAAATCATCCACAAAAACAGCCGTTGCCAAAGAAGTTGGTTGACAAAGCTATGAAGGACATCGTTGTTCCTGCAGTTACAGAAGTTGTGAAGGAACAAGGAAAAGTTTATATCAAAGCTAAACTCAATGCTGCCGCTCAGAAGATGATTAACGAAGCTGTCAAAGCTGAAACAAAGAATGCAAAGAAAAAGAAGTAGGTGATATAATTGCTAAGCAATACGGCAACGCCTAGGTACTACGGGGAGTTCCGAGATAAAGTTCTTGATGGCGAGATTCCTGTTAACAGGGAGATCTCTATGGAGATGAACCGTATTGATTGGCTAATCGCTAACCCAGGTGTATACTATGATGACGAAGCTGTAGAAGGTTGGATTGCTTTCTGTGAATCCGAAATGGTATTAACAGATGGCTCAGATCTGGAGTTGCTAGACTCATTCAAAATATGGGGCGAGCAATTATTTGGCTGGTTCTATTATGTTGAGATATCTGTATATGAGCCAAACCCTTCTGGACGAGGAGGACACTTTGTAAGAAAATCTGTCAAAAAGCGCCTAGTCAATAAACAGTATCTTATTATTTCTCGAAGTAATGCTAAATCGTTATATGAAAGTTTAGTGCAAGCATATTTTCTGACCGTTGATACAACAACGACGCATCAGATCACTACGGCTCCAACAATGAAGCAGGCAGAAGAGGTTACTAGTGCAATTAGCACTGCTATAGCCAGAGCGAAAGGGCCGTTGTTCCAGTTTTTAACTGAAGGTTCTATACAGAATACTACAGGTTCCAAAGCGAACCGTGTAAAGCTTGCCACTACAAAAAAAGGTATACAGAACTTTCTTACGAATTCGTTACTAGAGATCAGACCACTGAGCATTAACAAACTTCAGGGATTACGAGTAAAAGTAGCCACAGTTGACGAATGGCTTTCTGGTGAATTAAGGGAAGATCCAATTGGTGCAATTGAGCAGGGTGCAGCCAAAATAGATGGATATGTAATCTTAGCAGTAAGTTCGGAAGGTACCGTCCGTAATGGATGTGGAGATTCCATCAAAATGGAACTGATGGACATTCTCAAAGGTGAATACCAGAACTGGCATACTAGTATTTGGTATTACAGGCTTGATAGCGTAGAGGAAGTCGGAGACCCAGACATGTGGCCTAAGGCTAATCCTAACCTGCCGATCACAGTAAGCTATGAGACAATCCAGCTAGATGTTGAACGAGCTGAGAAAGCACCAGCCACAAGAAATGATATTCTGGCAAAAAGATTCGGAATTCCTATGGAGGGATATACATATTTCTTCTCCTACGAAGAAACGCTTCCGCATCATCGTAGAAGCTTTTGGAAAATGCAGTGTTCGATGGGGGCAGACCTTTCCCAAGGTGATGACTTCTGTGCATTTACATTCTTATTCCCATTACGAAATGGAATATTCGGCGTTAAAGTTAGAAGTTACATAACTACACTTACACTTAGTAAGTTGAACTTAGCAATGAGACAAAAGTATCAAGAGTTTATTGATGAAGGTACTCTTATTGTTATGGAAGGAAGTATTATCAATGTGCAAGACGTATACGAGGATTTAGATAAATTCATAATAGATTCTCAATACGATGTTTGCTCGTTGGGATACGACCCGTATAACGCCAAAGAGTTTATTGAAAGATGGGCTCAGGAGAATGGATCATTTGGTATTGAGAAAGTTCCGCAGGGTGTTAGAACTGAAACAGTTCCTCTCGGAGAAATTAAGAAACTATCAGAAATGAGAATGTTGATATTTGATGAATCTTTGATGAGTTTCTGTATGGGTCATTGTATAACATTGGAAGACACAAACGGAAACCGAAAGCTGTACAAGAAACGTTACGAAGACAAAATCGATAATGTATCAGCATTGATGGACGCTCTTGTTGCATACAAAGTGAACAAAGACGCATTTGAATAGGAGTATGGTTATGTACGTAAAAGTAAAGAATAAGAATGGAACTATAACACTAGTTCATTCAGACTTGTATGGCGACAATCTGGAACATTACGGCTTGCCGAGAAGGTCTGGTCGTTATAAGTATGGATCGGGAAAAGACCCATATCAGCATTCTGGAAAAAGAGCTTCGCGTCTTGAATCTAAGTCTGATCGCCTCGCCCACAAGATAAAGAAACAAACTTCACAGAAAACAAAATCTCGTATATCCAATTATGAACAGAAAGCTTCTGAGGCTATGGCTAAAAGAGCGAAGTTCAAAGAAAAGGAAGAGACAAAACGTGTTAAGCGTGATCATGCTCTCACTGATATTGGTTATACTGGGAATCTTCAAAAAGCAGAACGTGCTCGTAAGAAAGCAAACCGCTATGGAAAGAAAGCAGCTAAGTATACAAAGAAAGCCGAATCTATCAAACGGCGAACAACAAAAACTGCAGAAAAGAAGAAATCAGTGGATACTGAGTTAGCTTCCATACGTGGAAAGCAATACGTTCAAAAACTTAGAAAGAAACAGAAAGGATGGTAATATGAGCGATTCCGTATATTATAAAGCCACAGACGAGGATGGTAACACTGTTCTCAAGCATAGCTGGAAAAAGCACAAATACTTGTACATCAAAAATGGTAAGTACGTTTATCCAGAAGATGTAAAAAAATCATCTGCGCCATATAAAGGTCCGACATCTGCAACGCGTGCACAGAAGGCTCAGCATGAAAAGGATTTTCAAAAACGTGTAAGAGCAATGAATGCACATACCGTAGCTAAGAAAAATGCTGATATGCTTAAGAAGAAACAGGATAGGCAGATGAAGCAAATTGCAGCTAACGTCAAAAAACAGAATGCTCCATCGACGAAAGTCAAGAAAGCTGCTAAGTTTGCTACAAAAGTAGCTACTAGGGATGCTGTAGCCAAAATGGCAGCTACAAGATATCTTGTAAGTAAGGCAGCTAAGTCACCTACAGCAAATGCCGCAAGAGCAAAAGCAAGATCAGTAGTTTCTAAAGGCGAGTATAAGATTACCCGAGCTGGACAGAAACTTGCTAGAGATGTTAAGAAGACTGGTGCTTACAAGACAGCCAGAAAAGCTACGTCAACTGCTAGAGACCGTGCGGTTACTTCTGCAGAAGTTCGTAACAAGGCAAACTCAGTTAAATCAAAAGCAGAGTATAAGCTTAGTAGAGCTGGTCAGAAGCTGAGTAATGACGCTAGACCATACATTTCATCGGCTAAGAAGAAATACAACAGCGTTTCTAAAGATGTCAATAAGGCATACAAGTCAGCAAAGAAGAAAATTAACAGTGTTTCTAGAGATGCTAATAAAGCATACAAAGCAGCAAAGAAGAAAGTTAGAAAAGCACGTAACACTTTCAACAGAGCAAAGAGAGCTGGAAAGGCTTATCTGAATTACCTTACTAAATAAGGAGATAGCATATGGGTTTTATTAACAGATTAAAGCATAGCTGGAATGCATTTATGAATAAAGATCCGACACCATATTCGTATGGAACTGGTCTTGGTGCAGTTAGCTATGATAACCCATCTCGTCCTAGACTGACGATGGGAAACGAACGATCAATTATTACAACGATATACAATAAGATGTCAACAGACGTTGCTGCAGTCGATATAGAGCATGTTATGTTGGATGGTAATAAAAGGTTTACGGATAATGTGGAAGATGGGCTTAACTATTGTCTTACAACAGAAGCTAATATCGATCAGACATCTCGTGCATTTAAACAGGATATTGTACTGAAACTTCTTGACGAAGGATGTGTGGCTATAGTTCCTGTCGATACGACTATGGACCCTGTACATGGAAACGTTTATGATATTCAATCGATGCGTACAGCTAAGATAATCAATTGGTATCCTCGCGCTGTCAGAGTGCGAATATACAATGATCATACTGGACAATTCGAGGAACTCGATCTACCAAAGAAAACAGTAGCGATAGTTGAGAATCCATTTTATGCAATCATGAATGAACAGAATTCGACAGCTCATCGACTTAAACGGAAACTGTCGATTCTCGATTTCATAGATGATCGAAGTGGTTCTGACAAACTTGATTTGATTATTCAGTTACCGTACACAATCAGGTCTGAAACAAGAAAAGCTCAGGCTAGAGAACGTCGTAAAGAGCTTACTGAACAATTGGCAAGCTCTGAATATGGAGTCGCTTACATAGACTCAACCGAGCATGTCACTCAGCTTAATCGTTCGATTGAAAACAATCTGCTTAAACAGGTTGAGTACTTCACCAATTTGTTATTCTCTCAGTTAGGAATGACAATGGAGATTCTTAATGGTACAGCAGACGAGAATACGATGAACAATTATTACAATCGTATAATCGAACCGATACTCGCTGCGGTTGTTGATGAAATGAACAGAAAGTTCTTAACAAAGACAGCACGCACACAAGGGCATGCCATTAAATATTTCAGGGACCCATTCAAACTGGTATCTACTACAAATCTTGCAGAGCTCGCTGACAAGTTCACAAGAAACTGTATCATGACATCCAATGAGTTCCGTCAAGTAATTGGTTTAAGGCCAGTAGATGATCCGAAGGCAGACATGTTGACGAACAACAATATTTCAGCGTCTAATGCCGAATTGGATCAGATGTATAAAACAGATTCTGCTGACGAAGAAACAGAAGAATAATAAGTAAAGGAGGAATTCAAAATGGGAGCTAAACGCTCAAAGTATGCCGATTGCGACTTTAAGGGCTGGGCTACAAAGTTTGGTATCCTTTGTGCTGACGGAAGAATTATTCAGCATGGTGCTTTCGATGACATCGATGGCGCTAAAGTCCCATTAGTGTATAACCACGATCACAGCAACATCGATAGTGTGCTTGGACATGCTTATATGGAATGCCGTAAAGATGGAGTATACGCTTATGGATATTTCAATGATTCGGATAATGCCCAGATTGCTAAAGATGCAGTTCAGCATGGAGACATGGATTCGCTTAGTATTTGGGCCAATCATCTCAAACAGCGTGGACCGTATGTTCAGCATGGAGAAATTAAGGAACTTAGCCTTGTTCTTGCAGGAGCAAATCCCGGAGCATTTATTGAAGACATTGCCTTAGCACATGGCGACATAATTGATAACGATGATTACGAGGCATATATTTATTCGGGTGATCAGCTCGAACTTATGCACTCGGAGGAAGGAGAAGACGAAGTGGCTAACAAGAGTATTCAGGATGTTGTCGACACGATGACACCAGAACAGCAGGATGCTTTCTACGCAGCTGTAGGAAGTGCCTTAGCAGAAGATCCTAACGCTCTCGATGACGATGAGGAATACGAGGATGATGAGGATGAAGACGAGGACGTCGAAGATCCTGATGAGGATGAAGACGAGGACGTCGAAGATCCTGATGAAGATGATGACGATTCCGAAGAATATGAAGAGGAGGATAATGACATGGGTGCAATCGCACATAACTTATTCGAAGGCAACAATACAGATAACAGAGATGTTCTGTCCCACAGCGAAATGCAGGAGATTATCGAGGACGGTAAGAGATATGGTTCTATGAAAGAATCATTCCTTGCTCATGGTATTACAAATATTGAGTACCTGTTCCCGGATGCCAAAAATTTAAACACGCCACCTGAGTTCATTGCGAGAGATCAGGGATGGGTAACTGAAGTAATGAATGGCGTACACCACACACCATTCTCAAGAATCAAGTCTATGTTCGCAGACCTTAGAGAGGATGAAGCTCGGGCAAGAGGTTATATCAAAGGTAAGCTCAAGAAGGAGGAAGTATTCTCATTACTGAAGAGAACAACCACCCCGCAGACAATCTACAAGAAGCAGAAGATTGACCGTGATGATGTTATTGATATTACAGATTTCGATGTAATCGTTTGGCTGAAAGCAGAAATGAGAATGATGCTGAACGAGGAAATTGCAAGAGCAGTCCTGGTTGGTGATGGACGTCTTACATCCAGCGATGATCACATCAAAGAGGACAACATTCGTCCTATCTGGAAAGATGCTGATCTCTATACAATCAAGTATCCTATTGCAATCACGAAAGAAACAACCGCAGCTGAGAAGGCTACAGCATTTATCGAGGCCTGCGTAAGAGCACGTATCGAGTACAAGGGTTCTGGTAATCCAAAACTGTTCGCTCCAGAGTCAATAATTACAGAGTGCTTACTGCTTAAGGATAAGAACGGACGTATCATCTACGACAACATTGAGAAGCTGGCTACAGCATGCCGTGCATCCAAGATTGTTTCTGTTCCGGTTATGGAAGGTCTCACACGCGTAGACAAGACTGACACACTGGCTCTTCAGGGTATCATTGTAAACCTGCAGGACTACAACATTGGTGCGGACAAGGGCGGCGCTATCAATATGTTCGACGATTTCGACATTGACTACAACGCTCAGAAGTACCTTATCGAGACACGTATCTCTGGAGCACTGATCAAACCATTATCAGCTATTGCTATCGAGACAAAGATTGCAACGGCAGACCTTAGTAAGGTAGCTGGTCAGGGCGGAAACTAATCAAAATGGGAGGAAATGATCGTGAATAGATGGTACGGCAAGATCGGCTTTGCTGAGCAAGTAGAAGTAGCTCAATCAGTTTGGACTGAGCAAATAACGGAACGTATCTATCGAGGAGATATTCTTCGTAATACGAGACGTCTTCAGGATTCGCAGCAGATCAATAGTAACATTTCAATCTCTAATCAGATAAGTGTTATTGGTGATGCCTATATACGCGATCATTTCGTTGATATGCGATGGGTTGAGTTTATGGGGGCTAAGTGGAAGGCAACAGAAGTTGATGCTTCACAGCCCCCTAGACTTATTATAACATTGGGAGAGCTGTGGAATGAGGACGAGACTTGATTTCGATAGATATTTAAAAGATATTGTTGGGAAGGGCGCCAATGTATATTTCCAGCCACCTTCCAATATATCCGGAGCTGGGCAAAAAGTTATAAAAAACATCAAATATCCAGCGATAGTATATTCTGTTGATGATTACAATATTCGATCGGCAGATAACAAGAACTATAGTATTGATAAAGAATACTCAGTAGAAGTGGTAACTAAAGATCCGGATAACACATTAGTCGATAAGATAGTGGAAATACCCACGGCAAGATTTAACAGATCTTACTTATCGGATGGACTGTATCATTCGGTCTTTGTAATTATATTTTAAAGGAGGAAAAACATGTCTAAATTAACATGGGACAAAACCGGAGAACGTAAGTACGAGACCGGTGTGGATCATGGCGTTATTTATCCAGTTATTGATGGTGAATATGGCGCTGGTTCTGCATGGAACGGTCTCACTGCAGTTACAGAATCTCCATCCGGAGCAGAAGCATCTGCTGTATATGCTGATAACATGAAGTATCTAAGCCTTATGTCAGCAGAGGAGTTTGGAGCTACAATCGAAGCTTATACTTATCCGGAAGCATTCGACAGATGTAATGGAACAGCTGAGATTACCAAGGGAGTTACTATTGGTCAGCAGAACAGAGACACATTTGGTTTCTCTTACCGCACATTGCTCGGCAATGATGTAAAGAGTAACGATTATGGTTACAAGATTCACATTATTTACGGAGCTAAGGCTTCTCCATCCGAGAAAGGCTTCCAGACAGTAAATGATTCCCCAGAGGCAATTTCATTCAGCTGGGAGCTTTCAACAACACCAGTTACAGTTGATGGCTTTAAGCCAACAGCGCACCTCGAGATCGATTCTACAAAGGTCGAAGCTACCAAGATGAAGAAGATCGAGGATGCTTTGTATGGAACAGAAGATACAGAAGCTAAATTGCTTCTTCCAGATGAGATCATTAAACTTTTAAAATAACTGACCCGTCACTGGACGTCTCTGCAACTCCTATTACAGGAGAAGACGACCTGTTTGGCAAGAAGGCAGCTGACCTTCAGTCAAATATCAAGGTGAATGAGAGTACTGGAGTAATTTCTGGTACTCTTAACTATGTGACGGGCTATACTGGATTCAGCAGTAAAGTCGACGAACAGAGTGGTAATTACATCGCTCTTGACATTGCTCCAAAGAGTGGTTTCCCTGAATCATTAACGGTTGAAGTTAAAAATGGAACATCTGGCCCATCTAAACTTCTCCAGTCTGATCATCAGGCAGTTCTTAAAATCAAGGACACTAATAAGCAGTCCATCTTGATTAAAGCAACTAACAAAGGCGCGACAGAAACAAAAGAATACTTACTTACAGGCGTAACACTTAAAACAGAATAAAGTTTTTCCTAGTCTGCTGAAATATGCAGACTAGGATTTTTAAGAATGAAAGGAGACTAAATTATGTTTATCAAAACTATCAATTACAAGGACTTTGACGGAAATGAGAGATCTGAAGATTTCTACTTCAATCTTACTCAGAGTGAAATTTTAAAATTGGAAACAAGCCTTAACGGGGGCTTAACATCATACATGAGCCTTATGGTGCAGAAACAGTCTCAGCCGGATATCATGAATCTTTTTGAGAAGATTATTGATGCATCTTACGGAATCAAATCTCTTGACGGCCGTACATTTACAAAGACTCCTGAAGCACTGGCAGAGTTCAAGGCTACTGCAGCATATGACAAGTTCTTTATGGAAATTTGTATGGACGAAGCAAAAGCTTCCGAGTTTCTGCTTAATATCATGCCTGACGAAGTAAATGACAAGATCAAGAAAGCGGCGGAATCCGGAGTATATGACGATGCTACATTAAGCGATGCTCAGAGAAAGGCGATTTCAGCAGCAATGGCAGAAGTAGCAGGATCTGTAGCTGCTACAGATGACGCTGTGAAAGAAGCAAACTAAGGAGATAATAATGCTCGAATTAATTCTTCCTGGATATGAGCCGTTTGATCAAGAAACTCAAACTTTTGGGAAGGTTGTAAAACCTACTAAGATTAAGCTCGAGCATTCCCTAATAGCAATTTCAAAATGGGAGCAAGTATGGCATAAACCATTATTGAAATCTATGGATGAGGGAACTCTAACCGACGAAGAGTTTCTTGATTATATGTACTGTATGATAGTTGGGTCTTTCGATAAGGTTGAGTTTTTTAAGCGACTTGATGATAGTTTACTTAAAAAAATAATTGACTATATCGAGGACCCAGCTACAGCATCTAGGGTTTTTACAATTGGTGATGACGATAAAGGGAAACCGGAGACATTAACAAGCGAGCTAATATATGCTTACTTAGCTATGGCTAGAATACCATTTGATCCCTGTGAGAAATGGAATATTAGACGCGTTTTTATGCTCATAGAGTTGTACGCGGTAAAAACAAATCCTCCTAAGAAAATGACCAATGAAGAAATCCGTAGATGGCAAAAGAAAGAAAATGAACGAAGAAAAAAAGAATTACATACAAAGGGGTGATAATATGGCCAGATCACGAAAAGCGGCTGTTAACCTTATTAATTCTTGGGTTGGCAAAAACGAAAAAGATGGATCTTATAAATCCATTCTTGATATTTATAACAAACAGAAAACGAAACCAAGAGGTGTTACTATGAAGCCTGGAATGGCGTGGTGCGCTACAACTTGGTCTGCAGTAGCAATTGCCCTTGGATATACTGATATCATGCCAGTTGAGTGTAGCTGTTATTATCTTATTAAAAGGGCTCAGAAAATTGGTTGCTGGAAAGAGAATGATGGTTACATCCCTAAAATTGGAGATGCTTGTCTTTACGATTGGAAGGATAATGGAGTTGGCGACAACAAAGGAACACCAAAGCATGTGGGAATGGTTACCTATGTTAACAGGAATGAAGGCTACTTTGTCGTAACAGAAGGTAATTATAAAGATTCTGTTAAAAAGAGAACAGTCAGCATCAATGGCAAATTCATAAGAGGATTTATCGCACCGAAATACGATGCAGATCAGCCAAAGATTAGCACTAGCACTCATCGCCATTCCGGTAAAGAAGTTAGAACGGTAGCACGAGAAGTAATTGCTGGTCAATGGGGAGAAGATTACAAATCGAATCTTAAAGAAAAGCATTATGATGTCGATGCCGTTATGAAAGAAGTAGATGCAGTAATTAATACGCCATGTGGACTAACGACTACTACTTGTTATGCAGCACATACGAGCTATTTTTATAAGGGCTTATATAAAACTTCTAAGAAAACTCCTATGCGTATTGACGCTGGATGGAACAAAAAGCTCATGGTTGAAATTCCAGCTGGGAGAAAGGTTGAATGCTATGGATACTTCAGCAAGTATAAAAAATCTGTGTGGTTACTTTGTGTTGTAACCATTAAAGGAAAAAAGTATACAGGATTTGTAGAACGTTCTACATTAGTGGAATAAAGGAGAAACGATATGATCAGATGCAAACTTGAGGGCAATTTTAAAAAGCTCGATAATTATTTCGAAAAGCTTTTGGAAGGCGTTAACGTCGGTATATTAAATAAGTACGGACGTGAAGGCGTAGCTGCCCTTAAGGCTGCAACTCCTGTTGATACCGGAGTAACAGCTGCATCATGGTATTATGAAATAGTGCGCGATAACGGATCTATAAGTTTAGTGTTTAAAAATTCTAATGTAGTGAACCATGTGAATATAGCTATTATTCTACAATATGGACATGGAACTAGAAATGGTGGATATGTTCAGGGGGTTGACTATATTAACCCGGCTTTAAAACCGGTATTTGATAGGCTAGCTAAAGATGCTTGGAAGGAGGTCACTGGATAATGGGTAAAGTTGTTGAAGACGACGTTGTTCGAATGCAATTTGAGAATGGACAATTCGAGAAAAAAATTCGTCAAAGTCAAAAATCTATAGAAGCTCTTAAGAAAAGCATCGACTTTAGTGAGTCTGGAAAGAGTCTTGCTAAATTTCAAAATGAGACTAAAAAGTTCAACATGGACGGAATGGGCAGAGCGGTAGAAGCAGTTCAAGTCAAATTCTCAGCTATGGATACCGTAGTTATGAGTGTGTTGAATCGACTTACGAATGCAGCTGTTGACGCAGGCAAAAAAATAGTATCGGCTTTAGCTTTTGATGGTATGTCCGATGGTTGGAACGAATATAAATTAAAGATGAACTCTATTCAGACAATTATTATGTCCACTGGAGAAAGTTTGTCTACGGTAAATAAGTATCTTGATGAACTTAATACGTACTCGGATAGAACTATTTATTCGTTCTCAGACATGACCGCAAATATTGGAAAGTTTACTAATGCTGGTGTTGGGTTAAAAGACGCAGTTGCGGCAATCAAAGGTGTATCAAACGAAGCGGCAATTTCTGGTGCAAATGCCGAACAGGCGTCTCACGCAATGTATAACTTTGCTCAGGCATTATCAGCCGGATACGTAAAGCTTATCGACTGGAAATCAATTGAGGTTGCTAATATGGCAACAATGGATTTCAAACAGAACTTGCTTGATACTGCTGTTGCTCTAGGAACAGTCGTTAAAAAGGGTGAAGACTACTACACCACAACTACAAATGCTAAAGGAGCTACATCTGACGCATTTAATGCTACCAAGAACTGGAACGATAACCTTCAGTATCAGTGGATGACTACCGATGTTCTTGTTCAGACACTTAGTAAGTATACTGATGAAACCACAGAACTTGGTCAAAAAGCATATGCTGCTGCTTCTGAATTTAAAGATGCCGGACAGATGTTTGCTGCTTGGAAAGAAGCTATTGGCTCGGGATGGGAACATACTTGGGAAACGATATTTGGTAACTTCGAAGAATCTAAAAAACTTTGGGGTTTCTTAGACAATATAATCGGTAACTACATCGTAAAAACATTTGCAGCTAAGAATGCCACCCTTGACGCTTGGAAAAAAATGGGTGGGCGAAATTCTTTAATGCGTTCATTCGTTAACGTAATGGCAGCCGCGGTAGGAGTATTGGATACATTTAGAGTTGCTTATAGGGCTATATTCCCAGAAAAGAATGCAAAAGAAATAAAAAACATAACTGATGCATTCGAGGTCTTTACCAAGAAACTGATAATGTCTAGAGATAAAGTTGATAAATTATATCGAACTTTAAAGGGCCTGTTTACAATTGTAAAAATTGTTAGAAATGTTCTTGGTGTAGGACTTAAAATCGCTTTACAGATTGTTTCTAAATTATTAGGAGTGTCTGTAAACAGCGTGCTCGATCTTACCGCAGCTCTTGGCGATGGGATCGTTCAATTTGACAAGTTTGCGAAGGTATCTGATGTAGTGGCCAAAGGCGTTAATCTGATATCATCAGCAATAGCGTTTTCAATCAAAAACATTGAGTATTTCGCAAAAGCGATATGGAATTGGAAAGGTACGCAGGAAGTAATAAAACTGTTAGATGAATTAATAGTTAAAACACTGTGGCCAGATATAAAAGACTTTGGCGAAAATGCAGGAAAACTGATTGATGAGTTTATCGATCATTGTAAAGAAGTTGGGCATATAGATTTCAAAGCTTTACTCAGTACTATCCTTGGAATAGGAGCGGTTGCCAAAGAGAGTTTTGGTGGAGCAGGAGATTCGATAGATTCTTTTACTTCGAAATTATATTCTCTTAGGTCTAAGATAACAGGATATTTTAAAGGTTGGACCGATCAGGCAGACGGATTTAAGAAAACGATGATTGATACATTTAATGGTGTATTTTCTTTCGTTGAAGATAAATCTGGAAAGGTTAATACAGCTAACATCTTAACTATATTGTTAGGAGGGGTTTCTGTAAAGGTCCTTTATAATCTCTCCAAGTTATTATCAGTGCTTACTGACAGGTTCGGTGGTTTATTTGCCTTGCCAGCAGCGATTGGTAATAGTTTTATTAAGCTTATGAACCAGGGAGCTTTAACACTTAAAACCTGGCAAGACTCAATCAAAGCTGATATAGTTATTAAGATAGCGAAAGCAATCGCTATATTGGTTGGGTCTATAGCTTTACTTACCGTGCTACCTCAGGATCGTGTAGAAGGAGCTGTTGTTTTAATAGGTATATTAGGCACAGCATTAGCAGCATTTGCTTATACAATTGGTTCTATTTCTACAGAAAAGTTAGCAAAAGGATTTTCTGGTGTATCTGCAATGGTCATTTCTATTGCTGGAAGCATTCTGCTAATGACGATAGCATTAGAAAAACTTCAAAATGTGACCATTAACAAGTCTATGGCTATTAACATTGGAGTAATTACTGGTTTAGTTGGAGTAATTACTATATGTTCTGGAGCATTAGCTAAATATACAATGGGCGCTGATTCCAAATTAGCAGCTGCTGGAGCTCGTCAAATTGTAGCATTAGCAGCTTCGTTGCTACTTATGGTTAAAGCCATTAAACAATTGTCCGGGTACGATATAGATGATGCTGGAAGTACAATTGGGGCATTGGTATTAGCCGTTGGATCGTTATCAGTACTTATGATCGCAGTTGGAAAAGCAAATGCTTTAGGTGGCACTAGAGGAGCTATTACATTGCTGTCTTCTGTAGTGGCTATATACGGATTAGCAAAAGCGATGTCTAAAATTTCCAAAATGGACTTTAGTTCCATGAAAAAAGGATGGAAACAGTTTGCAGTGGTATTTGGAACCATGATGCTGTTATTTAAAGCAGCTGCTAAAGCCGGACCAAATGCTGCAAAAGCAGGGGTTCTGCTCCTTAGTTTTACAGTTAGTTTGCATGTTTTATTAAAAGCATTCGAAAAGCTTCAAAGGTATGACCTTAAGACAACTGCAAAATGTATAGCTGATCTGATAGCTTTAATGATTCCTATTGGTACTTTAATAAAAGCTTCGGCTAAAGCTGGTCAATATGCTGCTAGAGCTGGTGTAATGATGGTAACGGTTGCTGGATCTATATTGATACTGACAGCGGCTATAGCTATACTGTCAGGCCTTGATCAATCAAAAATGGCCGGGGCAACTGCAGCTGTGGATTCTATAATCTTATGTATGTCCGCTATGATAAAAGCCGGAGATGTATCCATTGATGCTAAGAAGTCAGTAATAGTCGCTGCTTTGGTTGTTGGCGAAATAGCTGGTGTTATTGCTTTATTGGCCCAGCTAGATCCAACTGGAGTTATGGCTGGATCAGCAGCTATATCATTACTTTTAGGCGTGTTTACATTATGCTTAAAAGGATTCTCTGGAGTTGAAAAGGTGCGCGCTAGTGTTCTTTTAGCTGGTGCAGTTCTTTTGGAGATATCTGGTGTTATTTGGTTAGTGGCTCAATTGGATTGGAAACGATCGTTGGCAGCCTCTGCAGGATTAAGCATGGTTCTGTTATCTATATCAGCTTCTATGCTGATACTTCAAAATGTGCCTATTGCTGGAGCTATAAATGCGCTAGGAAGTTTCTCAATATTTGTTGCTGGACTCGCAGCAATTATAGCCGTACTAGGAGGTCTTAATAAGATACCTGGATTCAAGGATTTCATGAATGGCGGAGTTCAGATAATGGAACTTCTAGGCGAAGGCTTAGGAAAGTTAGTCGGCGGAATTATATCCGGTGTTGGCCAGGGAATCACAGATGGATTACCACAAATAGCTACAAATCTATCGGACTTTGCAAATAATCTGCAGCCATTCTTATCCACGATGGGTAATGTAAATCCAGAGATAGGATCGTCTATGTCTGTGCTAGCAGGATGCATTGTTAAAATAGCTGGAGCAGAGATTGTAAATGCCATTTCTACCTTTGTAAACCTTGGAAAAGATCCAATTCAGAAATTTGCTTACCAACTTCAGTACCTTGGCGCTGGTATGAAATCATATGGCGATCAAGTAGCAAATGTCAATCCGGAAACAGTTAAGGGTACTGCTATAGCAGCTAAAACACTAGTCGAGTTGGCAAAAGCCATACCAAGATCTGGAGGATTAGCGCAGCTATTAGCCGGGGCAAAGGATCTCGCTGATTTTGGATTATCTCTTATACCATTTGGAGCAGCATTTGCAATGTATGCTACGGAAGTTGCTAACATAAATCCTGGGGTAATCAAAGGAACATCTTCTGCGGCACAAACATTGACTGATTTAGCAAATGCTATACCTGAAGCTGGTGGATTAAAACAGCTATTAACAGGATCTAAAAGTTTAACTTTATTCGGTTTATCTCTTATACCGTTTGGAGCAGCATTTGCTACTTATTCTAGTCTAGTGGCCGGTGTTAATACAGAAACCGTAAAAGCAACATCTGCGGCAGCAATGACAATAACAGAATTTGCCAACTCTATTCCTAGTTTGGACGGCATGAAAGAATGGTTTGTTGGTGGCTCTGAAGATTTGGGAACTTTCGGTAAGAGTATGGTCTCATTTGGTAAATCATTTGCTAAATACTCCGATACTGTATCTAAAGTTGATACTGAATCGATAAAGGCAACGTCATCAGCAGCAATGACAATTACAAAATTAGCCGGAACAATACCGAGTTTGGATGGTATGAAAGAATGGTTTGTCGGAGGTTCTCAGGACTTAGGGACTTTCGGTAAGAGTATGGTCTCATTTGGTAAATCATTTGCTAAATACTCTAAAACAGTATCCGGAATCGATACCTCAACTATAACAGCTACATCTGCCGCAGCTACAGCTATTGCAAAGTTAAACGATGACCTTCCAGAAGCGACATCTGCTAAAAGCATACTCTTTGGTGGAAACAAGGAGAGCTTAAAGAAGTTCGGAAAGAACCTTGTATCATTTGGTGAGAGTTTTGTAAGCTTCTCGACTACAATAAAAGGAGCTGATACATCTAACGCAGGAACTATTGCTAAGCAATTGTCCGATTTCATCAATTCTCTGAACGGTGTTAAGGGTGGACTGGACAAGAAAGTCAAGGATATGAACAAAGCATTTAAGGCTTTGGGTAAGACTTCTCTAAAATCCGTACAGAATGGATTCGAATCAAAATCGGGGGACTTTGAAAAGGTTGGCTCTAAGGTTGTTGGGTGGATTTCAACTGGAATGAAAAATAACAGCGAAGATATGAAGTCTCCGTCATCAAGCGTAGCTAAGAAGTTCTTGAAATACGTTACAGATGCATTCAAATCAGACACCGATACTACTGATGGATTTAACTCAGTGGTAAATAGTGCTCTTAGTACAGCTAAAAGCACGTTTAATGATTATAATTCAAAATTCAAAGATGCAGGTTCGTCATTAGCTAAGAACCTTGCTAGCGGTATGAGATCTAATTCTAAAGATTTTAGTACAGCTGGTGCTAACGCGGCTATAGGATTTATGAGCGGTGCAAAGAATAAGAGTTCTGAAGTATACTCGACTGGTGTTTCTTTAGGAAATCAATTACTTAAGGGCATGAAGAGCAAGAAATCTCTTGACGAGCATTCCCCTTCCAAGAAAACCAATAAAGTTGGTGTTTACGCTGGAGAAGGTCTTGTTAAAGGTGTTAAATCAACAGCTGGAGACATTGAACTTGCAGGTATTGACGCTGGAAGAGGGGCTTTGCTAGGCGCAGGAAAAGGTATAAAGGATGGCGCTAAGAAAGCAGAAAAAGCAGTTAGCGGATACGTTAAGGGGATAAAGAAATCGATTAATAAATCAGTTGGAAATTCTGATGTCGACAAGATCATGAACACTGTAAATGGTATTCTTAATTCCGGTAACAGTACATTCTCTGATCAAATGGATAAAACGACAAAAGATATTATCAAAAATGCTAACAAAACTGGAGCTGGCGTAACTAGCGCATACGATGCAACTTCTAAGAAGATCGCAAGTAAGTCTAAAAAGAACAGTAAGAAAGCAAAGATAAAGATGACCAAAATCATTAAGGTCGCTTATCAGTTTGGAAAGACTTTCGATAAGGCTGTAAGCTCATTCAATAAAACTCCATACGAGACGATTACCAAAATTTCTAAGAGTTTAGGAAAAGAACTTCTTAAGACAACGCCTAAGCTTAAGTCGCTTAGTAAAGCTACTAAAACTGCCGAAAAAACTATCAAGAATTTTGCTATTGCCCTATATAAGGAATCGGATCAGTATAAAGAAGATACAAAGTCCGTTAAGCAGCATGAAGCAGCTTTGAAGAAGCTTCTTAAAACACAGGATCGTTTGAAGAAGGGCCTTAGCGCATCGGGTAAGAAGCTTAATAAAAAGAATCTTAATTCAGCCATTAAGGAAAATAACACAGCAATCAAAAATGCTGTAAAACAGCTGAAAGAAGATCAGAAAAGCATACAATCTAACATTAACTCAACGTTCAAAGAATATAGAAACAACATCATTAATTCAATAAAAGAATATACTAAGTTTACGAATATCGCATTCGATAACTCTAGAAATATATTCTCAGAGTTTTCTGATTCTATGGACGACGAAATGAGTACCGTTCTTAAGAACATGGAAAGTCAGGTTGAAGGTTATCAGGAAATGAAAGATAACCTTGCACAGGCGGCAAAGAAGGGGCTTAGCAAGGGACTTATCGACACTCTTAAAGGTATGGGTGAGTCTGGCTATGCATACATTAAGCTATTCGCTAATGCTTCGAAAGAAGAAATCGATAGAGCGAATGCAGCTTATGCAGAAGCCAGTAAACAAAGCAAAGAAGACATTATTGCTTCTTATAAGAAAACCTATCAAGATGCTGTTAAATGGAAGAATTCCATAAAGAAGATGCTCAATCAAGGTTGGGATATTCGCCTTGTTCAGGAATTGGTCGATGAAGGACCTGGAAATCTTAGTAAAGTATTAGAGATGCTCACGTTTTCAGACGAAGAGCGTAAAGAAATCAACAGTGTATACGTTAAGAATCTCAAACTTCAAAAATCTGGAGCCAATGATATTATCAAGTCGTTTGCTTTAAAGAAGGAAAAAGAGGCAGCTAAGAAAAAGGCTAAGAAGAATGTAAAGAAAACTGCAAAAGATGTTAAGAAGGACGTAAAAGAAATTCCTAATGCTGTTTCAGAAGCAGCAAAAGAAATGGAAAAGAATCTCAAGAAAATTAATAATGATTGGGATGATGCGAAGAAGAAAATCGAAGATACTGCTAAGTCTATGGCAGAATCTGTAAAGAGCAGCCTTGACAGTTTTACATCATTCGCAAACTTTGATATTTCAAGTTCTACGGATTACTTTACCAGATATGAAGAAGTAGTTAATGATCTTGGCAACGATACCATCATAGACCGTATGTGGTCTCAAGTTAATGCCGAAAAGAGAGTTATCGAAGGACTTGAGCAGCTTAAGAACATGAAATTTGCAGATGGACTGTTGGATTATCTTAAGAGTCTAGGGACGCAAGCAATTCCTTACATTGAAGGATTTAAACTTGCAACAAGCGAACAAATTACAGAAATAAATAATCTGTTTGCCGAAAAAATGCAAATGACAAAGAACTCTGTAAAACAGCAAGCCAAAGACAATATCGAAGCTGTAAAAAAATGGGAAACCGAAATCATCGATCTTGCTAAGTCCCTAGATCCAAGGTTATTAAAAGAATTGGTTGATCAGGGGATGAATGCAGCGGATCTTGTTGATGTATATTATAGCATGACTCCTGCTGAAAGAAAAGAAATGAACGATTTGTATGTTGAAAAGTTGTCAATAAACGAGGAAGTAGCAAAAACCGTATCAGACTCATACAAAGAAGCAGGTTTAGGAGCTGTCAATTCTATGTATCAAGGAATGATTGATGCTGCTACCGGTAAAGCCACCTCTTCTAAGAAAGGATCATCTAGAAATCTAAAAGGATCTGCAGCGACAAAGACAGTTAATGCAGTTGCTAAGTCATTTGGTGAAGCACTTAACACAAATACGTCATTTAAGTCTTCTGGTAAGAAAGCTGGGGGACAATTTAAAGCTGGAATTGACTCTACTGCAGACAGCGTTGCAAAGTCAGCAAAGAAATCTGCTAAGAATGCTTGCTCTACTTTCACGAATTACGTAGAGACAAACTTCAAGAAAGCTTTTAAATCTGCTGGAGAATCTATGGGTACGCGCTTTGCTATTGGACTTTCATCTTCATCAGTATTGTCAACTGTAGAATCCTCTTGTAAAGCTGTAGTCGATAAAGCGTTGTCTGAATTTGGAAAAGGCAGTGGAAAAGCCGGATCAAAAGGAACCTCACTCGGTGAATCATTCGCTAACGGAATAAAAGGTGCAATACCTTCAGCTGTAAGTGCTGCTCAAGCTTTAGTAGATGCTGTAAACGCTGTATTATCAAAGATAAGAATGCCTACGCTGACTGCTAGCATTAGCACATCTGGGTTATCGAGCCTAGGAACGAATTCAGCAATTATATCTGGCGCGGTAACGTCTGCGACTGGATCTTCTGCAGCTGGAACTAGCGCTGGTTTTGCAGCTTCTATAGCTAGCAGTTTGGCAGGAGGTGTAATGGGAAGTAATCTTAAAAAAGCTTTGGCGGCATTACAGAATGGCGGAAGGGGTAAAACTGGTCACGCTCTAAAAGGATCTAGTACCAATGTAACTAATAACTACACATTCAATCAGACAAACAATTCTCCTGTTGCATTATCTAATACAGAGATATATCGACAGACAAAGAATCAGTTTAGTCAGTTAAAGGGGGCTCTTAAATGATAAAGAAAGTAATTGTTACTAATTATTTAGGGGAATCCCTAGAAATGGAATTAGCTAGGCCTGAGGTTTCGGGTCTAGCTATAACAAACATCGACGGATTAGGGCCCGTAAAGGCCACGATCAATACTAGTGAGATAGCGACCGGCGACGGAGCATTATACAATAGTGCTAAGCTTGAAACTAGAAACATTGTTATGGATCTGGACTTTAGATTCGGAACAGACATTGAAACCATCAGGCATACTACATATAAGTATTTCCCTATCAAGAGATATATCACGTTGACATTCGTAACGGATCAGAGATCTCTTGACGCTTTCGGTTACGTCGAGTCAAATGAGCCTGCAATATTCCAGGAACATGAAGCAACTCAGATTTCCGTAATTTGTCCAGATCCATACTTTTATGCAACTAATGGAAAGACGCTTACATTGTTTAGTGGTGTCAATCCTAAATTTGAATTTCCATTTGAAAACAACTCATTAACTGAAAAGCTCATAAACTTTGGCGATATCGTGCACATGTACGAGAATATAGTAACGTACAAAGGAGATGCTTCAGTTGGCATAATAATAACGATTCATGCATTAGATACGGTAAAAGATATCGTAATCTATAAAGCTAGAACTCGTGAAGTTATGAGGATAAATACTGACTTTATACAGACCTTAACTGGGCAAGCATATGGCGCTGGAGATGATATTATCATCAATACCAAGAGAGGAGAAAAGTCAGTTACATTATTGAGAGCTGGACTAACAACAAATATTCTCAATTGCCTAGGCAAAGGATCTAGTTGGTTCCAGCTGTCGAAAGGAGATAACATCTTCATTTACAATGCTACAGAAGGTGCAATGAGTATTCAGTTCAAGATTGAAAATGATACAATCTATGAAGGAGTATGATTTAAGGAGGTAAATAATGGAAGCTACAATATTAAACTCACGGTTTGAAAAAGTAGCCATCATTGACAGGTTCAAGTCCTTCATTTGGACTGATAGATATCAAGAGAATGGAGACTTTGAACTATACCTCACTTTGGATATGGATGGGGTATTCCCTTATCTAGTCAACGACTACTATCTTCAAAATGATAGTTCAGTTCACATGATGATTATTCAGGGAATGCTTCTAGAAACAAATGCCACAGAAGGACCGACAATTAAAGTAATAGGTTATTCCCTTGAGAGCTTATTAAAGCGCAGAATAATCTGGGACAATACTACCCTGAGTGGCAATTTCCAAGATGGCGTACAGAAGCTAATAAATGATGCTATCATATCGCCGTCAAAATCAGAAAGAAAGATTTCTAACTTTGTATTCAAGAAGAGTACAGACAGCAGAATAACTGCTTTAACAATTGACGCTAAATATGAGCAGCATGAAAACTTATATGAGGCAATAAACTCACTTTGTGTCGAGAAGCAAATTGGGTTTAAAATTACACTCAATGAAAATAAACAATTCGAGTTTGAGCTGTACAAAGGTATTGATAGATCTTATGCACAGCAATTAACTCCATACGTTGTATTCAGTCCGTCATTTGAAAACTTAAATAACACATCTTATCTTGACAGTAAAGAAGATTACGCGAATGTTGCATTAACTGTTGGAGAGGATGGAGATACACAGACGTTATCAGGGAATCCATTGAAGATTACTAAAGAGGTAACTAGGGACGGAGAATCCCAGGAACAATTAAGCGGAATGCATAGATGTGAGATATATGTTGATGCTGGGTCAATTACTTCCGAGGATGAGGATCATAAGATGAGCGACGCTGAACGATTAAAAGTAGTTGCTCAGAAGGGCAAAGAGGCTCTAGCTGAGAAACCACATACAATATCTATGGACGGGGACGTTGATCCTCATACTATGTTTGTGTATGGAAGAGATTTCAAAATGGGGGATATAGTACAGATAGAAAACGACTATGGTATTAAAGGGACGTCGACCGTGTCGGAATTTATCATGTCCCAAGATTCTAGTGGGGAAACTTCATACCCTACTTTTACAGACTTTGTAAGCGCCGATGATAACAGAATACCAGTCGGCTCTTAAAGAATAAGATAAAGGAGGAAAAATATGAGTTTTGCATCTGGATTTTTTAATTCCGTAGATCATGATAGATTATATGATGCTACAGACATTTCGAGATTATTTGATGGTCTAATTCGAGATGGAATATTCGCATCTATTGGCGACTGTTTTGTTGTAAAGCAGAGCAACCAGATGAACGTAACAGTTGGAACTGGCCGAGCATGGTTCAATCATACTTGGAGTTACAACGATGCACTTTACCCAGTGACGATTCCACCATCAGAGATTCTTATGGACCGAATCGACGCAATTGTTCTGGAGATCAACTCTGTCGAGGCGGTAAGGGCGAATAGCATTAAACTAATTAAAGGAACGCCATCTTCTACGCCTACCAAGCCAGCATTGACAAATACTAATGAAGTTCATCAATATCCGTTGGCTTACGTTAAGGTTGGCAAAGAGGTTACGTCCATTAGACAGGCAGATATTGAGAACTGTGTAGGGACGAGTGTGTGCCCATTTGTTACAGGCATTCTTGAGGTAATTAGTATTGAACAGCTTATTCCTCAATGGAAGGATATCTTGAATCGGTTTGTAGAGGAGAACACCGCAAATTTCAATACCTGGATGAATGGTGAGAAACAAAATTATCAGGATTGGCTTACAGCAGCTAAGAAAGAGATTACCGATTGGGAAGCAACTTCAAAATCGGACTATCAGAAATGGTATGACAGTATTAAGAATGGCTATGACCAGTGGTTTGCTACAATTAAAGCCGCTTATGATGCTAACTGGTTAACATTCCAGCAGTGGGAAAAGGCGTCCCAGACAGAGTTTGATAAGTGGTTTGAAAATATAAAAAACAAACTCGAAGGTGACCTTGGAGCTAAACTTACTCTGGAAGCAGAGAAGCTAGGTAAAGAGAAAGTATCGCTTATCGAGTCAACGAAAACGGATCTTGAAGGTACTGTGGAAGCCCCGTTAATGTTAGGTAATGCTACGAGGAATTTATTGCCATATCCATATTTTAAAGCTAGCGGAAGTGTTTCACACGGTGTGACTATGACATACTCTAAAGAGGGGACAATATCGTTAGATGGGACAATATCAGGCAGTAATGCACAACCTGGTTTCGCATTATATGAGAATGTCAAGAATTTATTTAACGGCAATATACATACACTGTATTCAAAGTACGATACGACGATTAAAGGAACTTTGCACACATTTTTCCAAATTTTTAAAAAAGACGATAACTCTTGGGTAGCGAACGTTGAGACTTTGTCGAAAAATGACTATGACTGGGAAAAATATAAATGCAATTATATGATTCAATATCATAAAACATCCGGTGATATTCATGGGACAGTTTCTAATATTAGAATCGTAACCAATGCTGATGACCCATTTGCACCATACTCAGGCTATGATATTAAGACAATTGGAAAGAATTTGATTCCGTATCCATATTTTCATGGTTCCAAATACACAGAAAATGGAATAACTTTCACAGTAGATTCGAATGGAGTAATACATGCCTCTGGAACATCGAATGGCACAGCACACTATGCATTAGTAAGAACGAGCATAATCCCTTGCCTTATTCCCAATAAGAAATACGTTATTACATTAACTGTAAAAAACGGAACTGCAACTGTAAACTTATTTAACATTAAGCCGGATAGTAATTCTGTTATAGCTGACGTGACGCACATAAATAATGGTACGAAATCAACGACTTTCACATTTACTAGAGCTGACGAGGCAACCGACAGTATGGGCGTATACATCCCATCAGGGATAACTTTAACCAACTGCAAAATCCAAGTTCAATTAGAAGAAGGAGAAACTGCCACTGATATAGCCCCATACCAAGTTTCAACCACGAAGATCACTCAGGCTACAGAGTTCCCTAATTTCGATCTAAAATCCTTCGATGGAGCTACTCATATAATCTCTCCGGGCAATGTTCAGTCATTCCACGCCGATGCACCAAATGGCAAATACCTGTTAGAGTCGATTAAGAAATCAGCAGAGTCTGGAGGCGTTAGTTATGGATCAACTAGACCGACCAATCCTAAACTTGGAGATTTGTGGGTAAACCCAGACAGTTCATGTGTTTTATACGTTCATAGGGGAAAGGATTGGTATCCCGTTGAAACTGGAATATACATTTCCGAAAATGGTGGTTTTCCATCTAATCCATTTAACGGCCAGTTATGTTATCATGTATCTACTAAAATGCTGCATGTTTACATACCATACGGTGGTTCTTTTGGAGGTCCAGGTTGGTATCCAGTTGGATCAGATGATCCTGGAGGATATCATTACGGCGCTTCTGCCCCGGCTAATACTAAGCTTCTGTGGATTGATACTTCAGGTGTGGCTAAATTCTACAATGGTTCTGCCTGGGTACCATTGGCAGCGACGTGGGGATAATTCAAAATGGGGGTAATATATAATGTATTTATCGGGATTTGATCATTTTGTAAAAGATAACGAAAAACGAGATATGAAAAATCCCCGGGAGGAAAAATCAAATAAAGTTTTTAAAAAGGAGGGTGAAGATAATGCCTAATTTTCTTACCGCGGCAGAGGTGAACTCTCTTAAAGCCAAGGTAAAAACCGAAATGCAGCGTAGAGCATACAATGGTTCTATGACTGGGTTCGCATCTGCATCGTATGACTTCTCCACAACTCCTACATCTGGAACCAAAGTCACAGCAGACCAAGGTAAAAAAGTAATCGAGCCTTTGTTGAACATTAAGGACCATGGCAATTTGAATACTGCCGATCTTAAGACAGGTTCTAAGATTCCATCTTCTTTTAGTAACGAATTACTATCTTACACTGACTCGTTGTCTAAAGAGCCAATTGATGGAGCTAGCTCTTCATGTCGTGGAGCATGCTCTGGGCTATGTGTAGGGACATGTGGTAATACATGTAGTGGTTGTAGTAGTTGCTCTGGTGGTTGTACTGGATCTGGTGGATCTGGAGGTAGTGGCTCTAGTGGTTGTGGTGGATGTAGTGGAAATTGCAGCGGGTGTAATTCTTGCTCTGGTTGCACAGGGTGTAGCAATAGATGCCAAGGAGGATGTTCTGGATCTTGTGAAGGGTGTGGGAAATCGTGCGGTGGGTGCAGTGGGTGCTCGGGATCATGTGAAGGATGCTCAGGATGCGCCGGATGCGGAGGATCTTGTTCTAGTTCGTGTTCATCGAAAGGAAAAGGTTCGGCTTGTGCCACATGCTATAGTTGCACTGGCTGTGCTAGTTCGTGTTCTTCATGTTCATCTTGTGGAGGATGTTCTGGATCAAGTGGATGCGGAGGCAATTGCGATGGGTGCTATGCTGGCTGTGATGGGTCTTGTGACGCTGGTTGCTTTAGTAATTGTAGTGGGTGCGAAGGATCATGTGAATCAGCATGTACAACAGGATGTCAAGGCTGTTCTGGTTGTTCTGGAGGATGTAGCGGTTGTTCTGGAGGATGTGGCGGTTGTTCTGGTTGTGGTTCGGGATGTGATGGTTGTAGTAATGAATGTAGCGGACAATGTAAGAATGCATGCGCTACTACCTGTTCAGCAACTTGTACTGGTACATGTCAAGCTCAAGCATTTGGAGCTGTAGTCCAAGGTGGAGTTTATGACCCAACAGTAGATCTGATTGCCAATGGAATGATGCTACCAATATATTCTCAAACAATATATACCAAAAGCATAGGTCATCCTCATTCGCGTGGAGATAATTATGAGCTTAAAGATCTTGGAATATCTGTAAGATATGACAAACAAAATAATAACATATTATTTGATCTATCCACCGGATTTATGGTAGTAGACAATACCCTATTCAAACAAATCGGATATAACTTGGAGATACCATTGTTTAAAATGATTGAAAGTGAGGATATAAAGTATAATCCTGGTAATGCTGGAACACATGATAAACGCTGGCCGCCAACAACTGAAAATATGAATGGACTTGTCTACAATGCTGGACAAGGGTATCAAATACATGTATCGACTGGTTTGACAGAATCAAAAGGGCCGAACAGTAAAAAATATACCCAGTTTGGATTAGTATGGAATAAAAATAATACTACCAAAAATTATGTCGAAACGGGCTCGGTATTTAAAGGGACTAATATAATAAGAATACCATTCAAAATAACAGGAATATAAAACTATTAAAAGAAAAGGAGTTAACTAATATGAAAAACTTTACATTAGAACTTAACAAAGAGACAGCTGACTATTTACAGAGACTTGCATATGAGGTTATGACCAGAAAAGACGTTGTAGCTCATATGCTGGAGTCGGCAAAAGATGACGCAGATGCTTCCGTGCTGGATTCGGTTCCGTTTAAGCATTACCACAAATTGCTTGAGGAAGCAGAATGTTCTTATGACGTCGCTAAAGCTGAGTTAGAAAAGTCTTTACAGCCTCGTGTTCTGGAGCATGAAGGAAAAGATGTTAAATTCAGATGGGCAGTAACAGACTTTTCAGAGCACCTCGTACACATTACCGTATTAGAGGGCTAAGCCTATGAAGAAGTTTGAACAGTTTCAGGATATGATCGGAAGGTTGTATCCTGAGACAATTATTACAAATAATGCATCTGACAGAAGAACTTTATCTCGTACCGTGACCTTTCAAGTAACAGACGAGTGTAACTTGTGCTGTACCTACTGTTACCAGATAAACAAAGGCAAGAGAAAAATGAAGTTCGAAGATGCAAAGAAACTTATTGATATGCTTCTTACTGGAGATGAACGCCTCGGTAACTACATCGACGCCTCTACATCACCTGGTATTATCATTGAGTTTATTGGCGGAGAGCCTTTCTTATGTGTGGATCTTATTGATCAGATTTGCACGTATTTCTATGATAAGGCTATCGAGTTGATGCACCCATGGGCAACAAAATTTTGTATTTCGATTTGCTCAAATGGTGTATTATATTTTGAGCCTAAGGTTCAGAAGTTCCTGAACAAATGGCGGCATAATCTCTCTTTCTCAATTACCATCGATGGAAATAAGGCTCTGCATGATGCTTGTAGAGTCTTTCCAGATGGTACTGGGTCTTATGATGTGGCAGTAGCTGGAGCTCGTGATTGGATATCAAGGGGATACTATATGGGCTCTAAGATCACCATAGCGCCAGGTAATGTGCAGCATCTATTCTCGGCGATTAAGCATATGGTAGAACTTGGATACAAAGATATCAATGCGAATGTCGTTTATGAAAAAGGATGGACATTGGAGCACGCGAAAATCTATTATGAGCAGCTCAAAATGTTAGCCGATTATTGGCTTGAAAATGACTTAGCTGATGACCATTTCATGGCATTATTCGAGAATGACTTCTTCAAACCAAAGGAAGAAACAGATGTCGAAAACTGGTGCGGAGGAACTGGCTTCATGTTAGCAATGGACCCCGATGGATGGCTTTACCCATGCATCAGATATATGGAAAGCAGTCTAGGTACATCCCGAAAGCCTCTTAGAATTGGCCACGTCAATTTTGGAATTGCACAGAGAACATGCGACAAGCAGTGCGTCGAATGTCTGAATAAGATCGACAGAAGAACAGAGTCTAGTGACGAGTGTTTCTATTGTCCTATAGCTGAGGGTTGCAGTTGGTGCTCTGCGTACAACTACCAAGAAAATGGAACTCCAGATTCTCGTTGTACTTATATTTGCGATATGCACAAGACCAGATCTCTTGCTAACGCATACTTCTGGAACAAGTGGTATCGTAAGAAACATTGGAAACGGAGATTCAAAATATACTGTCCGGATGAATGGGCCATTCCTATTATCGGAGAAGAAGAACTTAATATGCTTAAAGAATTAAGTAAGGAGGATCAAAATGAAACTTAAATTTGGAAATGGAACGACTGTTGATATTCGAAAATTTACAAGAGAGTATGCTCAGAATCAGTCAGGTAGAACTTATCTGAACATTACTTCAACATACGAATCCCCAGCCGTGTTTGACAGAATCGCTTCTACGGCTCGCAATGCCGACAATATCTCTCATATGGAGATTACAGACGACAATGAAAATGTCACTACATTCGACGGGTTCAAGCTGGATAACGTTATTGAGATCCATGATGGGTTGTCTAATGATGTTACCATCAGAGCGTACAAGAATGATCCAGTTATTACAACTGACGGCTCAGAATTAGAGGCTACTAGTGAGTCTTTAGCATAAATCAAAATGGTTTAGGGCGGTGATTCCATTGCAGTAATTTTTTGATCGTCCAAGCGACGTTAAAAGAAAATTTAATAATATCCCTAGACTTTTACTCGTTTGTGTCTAGAGATAAGAACATTTCAATCAAAATAAGAAAGGAGCTGTTTTGCTATGGATTATACACCAAATATCAATACCCAGGGAATGCGACAGCCTATGGGTCCTGTAGACCAACCAAATTGGAATGGAGGACCAAGGTTAAATCATAATCCCCAAGTTATGAACAACCGGGCCGTAGGGCAGCCTAATCTGTCAAATGCAATGGCGAACCAACAACCAATTATCCCAATCAGAGGAAGGATTGTAACTTCAGAACAGGACATTGTACCTGCAGAAATACCGATGGATGGTAGCATTTGCCTGTTTATGACAGAGGATTGTAAGAGCATTATTGCCAAGCAGTGGAATAGTAATGGTGTTCTGCAAAGTCTTATCTATTCTCCAAGTTCGAATGAGCAGGCTCAATCAGAGTGTCAAAATGGTGATAGCACCGGAGAATTAAAAGCTCAACTTGACAGGATAGAAAACATGCTCAAGAGGCAAAATCATCAAAATAAGTCGCGATTCAAGGAGGACAAAAAGAATGATAAGTCAATGCATTCAGCAAATGGCGATGAAGATTCTAAAGGAGAATCCTAATATTGCCAATAACCCAAATGCTCAAAGTATGATTAATGTTATTCAATCTGGCGATGAGAAAAGGGGACAGGAGATTGCAGAGAACATTTGTAAGTCTATGGGTGTAAGTAAAGAAGATGCTATTAGACAAGCAGAACAGTTCTTTCATGTAAAATAAGGAGGAAGTAATTATGTTTAATATGGGTAGTGCACCAAGTCTTGCAGATATTGCTGCTGTTACAAAAGATGGAAACGGTGATGGCTGGGGGTAATGGAAATGGATGGTGGGTGTTAATCATCCTGTTTGCTATCTTCGGCGGATGGGGAAATGGCTGGGGTGGCCAGGGACGAAATGGAGAGGGCTGTGCAACTAACGGTGATCTCCAGAGAGGATTTGATACCCAGTCAATTCTTAACAAGCTTAGCGGCATTGACAATGGAATTTGCGATGGATTCTATGCTATGAACACTAGCCTGCTTCAGTCTACTAACGCTCTTCAGAATGCTATTAGTGACAGTGCTAATGCTTCCAATATCGCAAATTTACAGTCAACAAATGCTATCCAGACACAGTTAGCTGATTGCTGCTGCCAGAACCGTCAGGGTCAGGCTCAGATTCAGTATGATATGGCTACAAATACATGCGCTATCACTAACGCTATTCAAAATCAGACAAGAGACATTATTGACAATGATAATGCCAACTATCGCGCTCTGCATGATGAAATGGTCAAAATGCAGATGGATGCAAAAGATCAGACAATCGCTAGTCAGCAGGCTGCTATTAACAAACTGGAACTTACAGCATCTCAGTGTGCTCAGAATCAGTATCTTGTTAATCAGTTACGTCCGGCTGCTGTTCCTGCATTTACAGTACCAAATCCATATGCTAATTACGGGTTTGGATGCTACTGCGGATCAACTAATAACGGTTGCTGCTA
>ERZ773131.544-NODE-544-length-31385-cov-7.096904_pt1 | contig 31385 bp, 27 predicted proteins | sample MGYA00511082_ERZ773131 | MGnify/ENA primary metagenome ERZ773131 (study PRJEB29015, sample SAMEA2737813) | human gut metagenome | biome: human gut; feature: human-associated habitat; material: faeces | place: China | collected 2012 ... | reverse complement strand
CACCACCATTTCCGACAAGTGCCGCAAATGCCGATATTATCATAATAAGCGGCATACACACACCGACTCCGGTAAGGGCAAGAGCACCAACATCTTTTATATGTCCGATATACATTCGGTCAACTATGTTATAAAGCATGTTGATAAGCTGGGCGGCAACAGTAGGAAGAGCGAGCTTTAATAAAAGTCTGCCTATAGGCTGTGTGCCGAGGAAATCTTTATTATTATCCATATTTTTTCTCCTTTTTATGAAAATGCAATTGTAGCGGACGTTCTAAAGTCTATTTTAAAAAGCAAAGTAACTGTATTATACACTTTTTACATAAAATTTACAAGTATTACCAAACTGACCATATAAAATAAATGTAGTTTGACACTATAAATAATATCAGATATAGAGTAATCTTCGTGGAAAGGAATTCAGAAGATAATAATTCCTCAAAAAAATAGAAATAGAAAAGGGAGAATCATTATGGAAAAATCAAAGGATTATGTAAAGGTCCTTGCACAGGCAGCTTTATGTGCAGCATTATGTTATGTCGGAGCAACATTTATAAAGATTGATATTCCTGTTGGAACAGAAAAGACAATGTTTCATTTCGGTAATGTATTCTGTGTTTTAGCGGCATTGTTAATCGGTGGTGCATGGGGCGGTTTAGCCGGAGCAGTCGGTATGACAATCAGCGATTTGACAACGGCGTATGTAACGAGCGCACCAAAGACCTTTATTTTAAAGCTTTGTATCGGTCTGATTGTAGGATTTGTAGCACATAAGTTATTCAAGATATCAAAGGAGCATTCTGCTAAGTATATTACTGTAGCAACAATAGTTTCAAGCATATGCGGTATGGCTTTCAATATTGTGGCAGACCCTGTAGTTGGTTACTTCTACAAGACATATCTTCTTGGAGTACCTCAGGATTTAGCTAAGGCACTTGCAAAGATTGGTGCGATAACAACAACAGTTAATGCTATTATAGCAGTAATTGTAGCTTCAATACTTTATATTGCCTTAAGACCAGTTATGAAGAAGACAGATATGTTAAGAGATTTATAAAATGTTGACAACAGATAATAATTCTGTTATTCTTTCGTATGAATAATAAAAGACAGTTCGTTTGTACCATCCTGTCTTAAAATAAAACCAGGGCTTCAAAACTTAAAATCTGTATAATATGCAATGTATGATAATATGCGTTGTGATCAGATAGAACCATTAAAATGGCGTGTCAGTTGTGAGGTAACTGGCACGCCATTTTATTTAATAGGAAATTTTGATAGAAAATCTAAGGAGCAGATATGTACACATTAAAAACAGAACACAGCTTCGATGCCGCACATTTCTTATACGGCTATGAGGGCAAATGCAGTAACATACACGGACACCGCTGGAGAGTTGTAGCAGAGGTATCAAGTGATGAACTTGAAACAACAGGACAGAACAGAGGAATGTATGTTGACTTTGGAGATTTAAAGAAAGATTTAAAGGAAATCGTAGATTACTTAGACCATTGCCTTATTATAGAAACTGGCAGTTTAAAGGAAACAACACTGAAGGCTTTACAGGATGAGAATTTCAGGATAATACAGTTTGCTTTCAGACCAACAGCAGAGAATATGGCGAAATATTTTTATGATAAAATGAGCGGCAGGGGATACAGGGTGAAACAGATAACTGTTTATGAGACACCAAATAATGCTGCCTCTTATACACAGGATTAGACGTATATACATAAATGCAAGGTACGCAGAAATAGGATTAGATGTATATACATAAATATAATATATACAGAAATGAGGAACATATGAGCGAACAGATATTTAATGTCGTAGAACATTTTGCCAGTATTAACGGAGAAGGTGTAAGAGCAGGAGAACTTGCTGTATTTGTAAGGTTCAGAGGTTGTAATCTTGACTGCAGTTACTGTGATACCAGATGGGCAAATGATGTTAATGCTAAGGCAGCTAAGATGAGTGTGTCTGATATTGTTAAGGCAGTGGAAGATGTTAAGATTGACAATGTTACACTTACAGGTGGAGAACCGCTTATTCAGGCAGGGATAGACAAGCTTATAGCACAGCTTCTGATTAGTGGCAGAAATGTTGAGATAGAAACCAATGGAAGCGTTGATATTAATAAGGTAAGAGAAAATGTTAAGGATAACCTTACTACAGCTATGAATGGTCAGGTCATAAACGACATTTATGATAAGGTTAACAATGAAATGGGAAGATTATCAATGACAGCAGATTACAAGCTTGCTGGAAGCAATATGGAACAATATATGAAGCTTGATAATTTTAACAACCTTCAAAGTCAGGACACTGTTAAATTCGTTGTAAGCAGTGAAGAAGATTTAAAGAGAGCATTAGAAATAATAAGACAATATAATCTTACAGAAAAATGCTATGTATATTTTAGTCCTGTATTTGGAAAGATTGAACCTGTAACAATCGTGGATTTTATGAAGAATAATTTGATTAATGGGGCAAGAGTACAGCTCCAGCTCCACAAATTCATCTGGTCGCCAGATAAGAAAGGAGTATAAATTGAAACAGATAGATACAGAAGCTATAAGATTTCATATAAGAGGAATTCTTGAGGCATTAGGAGATGACCCGGACAGGGAAGGACTGAAAGAAACACCTGACAGAGTAGCAAGAATGTATGAAGAAGTCTTTGAAGGAATGAAGTATTCCAATGATGAGATAGCGGCTATGTTTGATAAGACATTTGCAGAAGATGTGGATGACGAGGGCACATCAAGATACGGTGATATGGTAGTTGTAAAAGATATAGATATATTCAGCTATTGCGAACATCATATTGCACTTATGTACGATATGAAAGTGACAGTAGCATATGTTCCTAAAGGCAGGGTTATAGGTCTTAGCAAGATAGCTAGAATAGCTGATATGGTAGGAAAGAGATTGCAGTTACAGGAACGCATAGGTTCAGACATAGCAGATATAATATGCAAAGTAACAGGTTCAGAAGATGTTGCTGTATTCATAGAGGGCTGTCACAGTTGTATGACAGCAAGAGGAATAAAAAAGACCAACACAAAAACATATACACAGACATTAAGAGGGAGGTTTTCTAATGAAAGCAATGGTTTTATGCAGTGGTGGCGTTGATAGTACAACGTGCCTTGGAATAGCAGTCGATAAGTATGGTGCAGAAAATGTTGTGGCACTGTCAATATATTATGGACAAAGGCACACAAAGGAAATTGAGTCAGCTGATAAGGTAACTGAATATTATGGTGTTGAGCATATATCATTGGATCTTGAAAAGATATTCCAGTACAGTGATTGTTCATTGCTTGCACATTCTGATAAAGAGATACCAGAGGAGTCTTATGCAGAACAGATTAAAAAGACTAACGGAAGTCCTGTGTCAACTTATGTTCCGTTTCGCAATGGCTTGTTCCTTTCAAGTGCGGCAAGCATAGCACTTTCTAAAGGGTGTGAGGTTATATATTATGGGGCACACAGTGATGACGCGGCAGGAAGTGCATATCCTGATTGTAGTGATGAATTTAACAAGGCAATGAATGAAGCGATATATCTTGGAAGTGGTAAGCAGTTAAAGATAGAAGCTCCATTTATTAATAAGACAAAATCACAAGTTGTAAAAATCGGACTTGATTTAAAAGTTCCTTATGAATATACATGGAGCTGTTATGAAGGAGCAGATAAGCCTTGCGGCGTGTGTGGAACGTGTATAGACAGAGCTAAGGCATTTGAGGCTAATGGAGTAAAAGACCCTGCGTTATAAAAAACGCAGGGTTTATATATTTTTTATAAAATAATTAGCACTCACCTGTTGACAGTGCTAACAACAAGTGATATAACCTGTAATAGGAAATGAGAAAAGAGCATTTTAGAAGAAAAGTAATGAAAAATTGTTCAAAGAATTACAATTGGTCTTTAAAGTGTTATCTGATAATCTTTATTTCCAAGGGAACAATAATTGGGGTTAAGAAAGAGGTGAATTGTATGAACATTCAGAAGTTTACACAGAAATCAATCGAAGCGATTAATAACTGCGAGAAGATAGCTTATGATTATGGTAATCAGGAGATTGACCAGGAACATTTTCTTTATAGTCTTATGACTATTGAAGATAGTCTTATAGCTAACCTTATAGAGAAGATGAATATTGATAAAGATATTTTCTTAAAGAATATTGAACAACTTCTTAATCAGAAGAATAAGGTATCAGGTGATGTTAAGTTATATATAAGCAATGACCTTAATAAGGTACTTGTCAATGCAGAAGATGAAGCCAAGAGAATGGGCGACTCTTATGTGTCAGTTGAGCATTTGATGCTTGCACTTATAGCAGCACCTAACAGAGCAATAAAGCAGCTCTTTAAGACATATGGAATTAACAGGGAGAGCTTTCTTTCAGTACTTGCTACTGTAAGAGGCAACCAGACAGTTACATCAGACAATCCAGAGGCAACTTACGATACACTCAATAAGTACGCTACGGATCTGGTACAAAGAGCAGCCGACGGCAAGCTTGATCCAGTAATCGGACGAGATCAGGAAATAAGGAATGTAATAAGAATTCTTTCAAGAAAGACTAAGAACAATCCGGTTCTTATCGGTGAACCAGGTGTAGGTAAGACAGCAGTTGTTGAAGGACTTGCACAAAGAATTGTAAAAGGTGATGTGCCAGAGAGCCTTAAAGACAAGAAGTTATTTGCTCTTGATATGGGTGCACTTGTGGCTGGTGCTAAATACAGAGGTGAATTTGAGGAAAGATTAAAAGCTGTGCTTGATGAGGTTAAAAAGTCAGAAGGCCAGATTATATTATTTATCGATGAAATTCACACAATTGTAGGTGCTGGTAAGACAGAGGGTTCTATGGATGCTGGTAATATGCTTAAACCAATGCTCGCAAGAGGTGAGCTGCATTGTATAGGTGCGACAACACTTGATGAACACAGACAGTATATTGAAAAAGACCCAGCACTTGAACGTCGTTTCCAGCCTGTAATGGTTGATGAGCCAACAGTTGAAGATACAATATCTATATTAAGGGGGCTTAAGGACAGATACGAAGTATTCCACGGTGTTAAGATTAATGATGGTGCTTTGGTAAGTGCGGCTGTGTTATCAGACAGATATATAACAGACAGATTTCTTCCAGATAAGGCAATTGATCTTGTAGATGAAGCGTGTGCAATGATTAAGACAGAACTTGATTCAATGCCGGCAGAACTTGATGAAATGCAGCGTAAGATTATGCAGCTTGAAATTGAGGAGGCAGCCTTAAAGAAGGAAACTGATAATCTTAGTAAGGAAAGACTTGAAGCTTTAAGAAAAGAGTTATCAGAACTTAAGGAAGAATTTGGAATACAGAAGGCTAAATGGGATTCTGACAAGACAAAGGTTGATAATATCAGCAAGTTAAAAGAAGAACTTGAAAATGTTAATAACCAGATTGCACAGGCAAAGAGAGAATACAATCTTGAGAAAGCAGCAGAGCTTCAGTATGGCAGGCTGCCACAGATAGAAAAGCAGATTGAAGAAGCAGAAGCCAAGGCCAAGAAAGATGGAAGCGATGATTCTTTAGTACACGAGAATGTAACAGAAGAAGAAATAGCTAAGATTATATCAAGATGGACAGGTATTCCAGTGGCCAAGTTAAGTGAGTCAGAAAGGCAGAAGACACTTAATCTTGATGAAACTCTTCATAAGAGAGTTGTTGGACAGGACGAGGCTGTAACCAAGGTTACAGAAGCTATTATCAGGTCTAAAGCTGGTATTAAAGATCCAAGCAAGCCAATTGGCTCATTCTTATTCTTAGGACCAACTGGTGTAGGTAAGACAGAGCTTGCAAAGACACTTGCAGAGAGTCTGTTTGATGATGAGAATAATATAATAAGGCTTGATATGTCGGAGTATATGGAGAAATATTCAGTATCCAGACTTATCGGAGCTCCTCCAGGATATGTAGGATATGATGAAGGTGGACAGCTTACAGAGGCAGTCCGCAGGAAACCATATTCAGTAGTATTGTTTGATGAGGTTGAAAAAGCCCATCCTGATGTATTTAATGTGCTTCTTCAGGTTCTCGATGATGGACGTATAACAGATTCACAAGGTAGGACAGTAGATTTTAAGAATACGATCATAATTCTTACAAGTAATATCGGTTCAACCTACCTTCTTGATGGAATTGATGAGAATGGTAATATTAAAGAGGGGGTTGAGGAACTTGTTATGGGAGATCTGCGTAACAGCTTCAGACCAGAATTCCTGAACCGTCTTGATGAGATTATTATGTTCAAACCTCTTAATAAGGATAATATAGGAAGTATTATTAACCTTCTTATTAATGATGTCAACAGAAGACTCGAAGATAAGGAACTTAAGGTTGTATTATCTGATACAGCTAAAGATTATATCGTTGACCATGGTTTTGACCCAATGTATGGTGCAAGACCTCTTAAGAGATATGTCCAGAAGAGCGTTGAGACACTTGCCGCTAAGCTTATACTTGCCGGCGATGTATCGACAGGGGACAAGATTCTTATAGATTGTGAAAATGGTACTTTAGTTGCTAAAGATATGAAATCATAATTTACTTCATTAGGTAACTTAAAGCGGTATATTTAATATATATACTTAAAGAAAGCTATATGTAAGGTTGTAATAAATGTTTTGAATAAATCGGACATTTGTTATAGCCTTCATATAGCTTTTTTAATAATTATACAAATTGGTTAGTCTTAGGATTGTATACATAATTGATAGCGGTGAGTTTGTCTGTGATACTGCTCTCGTCAACCATATAAGTCTTACATAATTCTGTGAGTGAGCTGTAATTATCCCTTAACTGCATGTTAACAAAGCTAAGAAGCATAACCGGGTCTTTAGGTAAATTATTCATAAAATCCTCATTTCTATACATTTTATATGTCTATATTGGTAACAAGAATTATAATACGACGCTCTAAAGGCATATGCAAATTGTAATTGAAATGTATGTTAATAAATACACAATTAGTTTACAAGTAATAAAAAACGTGCTATTATTCATATAAATAGAGTGCAAAATTACTAATATAATATTAGCGGATTTAATACAATATTTATATCAGGATTGTATGGTTTATAAGCTGTATGGTCTTAGGTTGTATAAAGAGGTGGATTTCTATAGGGTGCGGTGGTTTTATAGGGATTTACGGATGGGGGACATATGTTAATATCAGAGGATATTTATAATAACAAATCATCAATGATGTATTGTATGGCATCATTTAATTCTTCATATCTTGTGCTTTTTGCAGATGACTATTTTTATAATTATGCAGGAAAGCTTGTTAATATTATTATCACAGAGATGATACATCCTGATTATGTGGGTGAATTTAAAAATGTATGTGAGAGTCTGAAAGAATCAGGTCAGTCCCAGAGAATTATAACGTGTATAAAAGGTGGTGACGGACAGTATTTTCTTGTTCATATGAGCCTTGCCAATCATGGGAATATCATTAATGAAGAGGCGGTTATAGATATGAATGTAGTTAACATTTTTATGATGGAGAAGAAATATACAAGGCTTCATAATGATGTGAACAAATACAGGACATATTTGTCAATGTATAATGATTATATGTTTGATTATGATACCGTAACAGATATGTTTTCCCTATATATATACAGAAGCTTCAAGGCAACGATAATATGCAAGATGACACTGGATAAATTCGAAAAGGTGTATATGGAATATCTAAATAATGCAAGACAAAAGCAGGATTTTACAGATTTTGTTAATAAAGTCCGTAATGCTAATGAGGGGTTTAATGGTGAGATTACAGGACCGCTTATTACAGATATGTCCAAGCTTGTTGTATATAACATTGATTGTAAGCTTACATATAAGAATAACAGAGACAGGGTTGTAATTGGGATTATCAAGTCAATTGATAAGCAGAATGAGGTCAGTTATTATGCCACACAGGAGGGAAAAGATTTTTTTACAGGGCTTCTTAATAAAAGAGCCTGCAAGGAATATGTTCAGGACTCAATTGCAACTAATAAAGATATACATTATATGGCTATGATAGATATAGATAATTTTAAAAATGTCAACGATACATATGGGCATCTGTATGGGGATAAAGTTATATTAAAAGTTGCCGCTATTATTAACAGCGCACTTAATGGAAGAGGTATTGTTGGAAGATTTGGAGGAGATGAGTTCTTTATATTTACGAATTGGATAACTAAGGAAAGCCAGCTGCGTTCTATACTTACATTTATCAAGCAGAAAGTAAGGGCGGAGTTAGGGCAGGGAGAGAACAGCTGTGATGTTACTCTTTCTATGGGTGTGTGTAAATATCCAGACAATGGAAGTGATTATGACTCATTATTTAATAAGGCTGATAAATGCCTTTATATTGCCAAGAATAAAGGAAAGAACAGATATATTATATATGATGCACAGAAACACGGCGATTTTCTTGATGATATGGGAAGAAAAGGATTTTCTATGGCACCTATTAAAAAAGGTGAAACACTGGCACAGGAAGTTGCTGATATGTCTATTAATCTTATAAAGAATGGAAGCAGTGTACTTGATAATGTATTACAGAGAGCCTGTAAAGCATTTGAGATTGATGGCATAAGGATATATAATGGAACAACTGGCAGGCTTATTGAATATTATGGTAATTATGTGAAGCTTCCAGACATTAATGATATAGTTAATACTAAAGAATTCTTAGGAATGTTTGATAAGAACCACTATATGACAATTGTGTACACATCGAATATAGAGTCATTTAACAAGAAGCTGTATGATGAAACAATTCAAAGTAATATCGGTGGAATGATATATAGTTACTTTACCAATCAGGCAGGAGATAATATAATTGCATCGTATGATACATTCAATAAAGGTTTTCGATGGAATGAATCAGACAAGAACTATATAATGACACTTACTAAGGTTATTGCAAGTGTGTTGTAATGTAAGAATGGAGGATTAATATGTCAGTACAGGATTATATGAGTGCTCTTAAGCTTGGAAAAAGAGAATATAATGCGTGTGTCAATAAGGGTAAATATCCATATCTTCCAGTTATGGAAAGTATGATGGATGAAGAACAGATAGATTCAGAAGTAAGTCTTGGAATAGACCAGATACCTTTAAGGCTTGTTGTTGGTACATGTACAGCAGGCAGAACTAATGCATTTGCAGATAACTGGATGCCTATTCTTGAATGGGGAAGTGAGTTCTCAGCTAAATGGGCATCACTTAGTGACAGTCAGGTTAATGAGGGAATAAGAGACCCTATTAAAGTATATGAATATATGAATAAATTCTACGTTCTTGAGGGTAACAAGAGAGTTAGTGTTCTTAAATATTTTAATGCGGTGACGGTAAATGCACAGGTTATCCGTAAAGTGCCTAGGAAGTCTGACAATCCTGATGTTAAGATATATTATGAATTTATGGATTTTTATAAATCTACCAAGATTAATGATATATATTTCAGCAAAGAGGGCAGCTTCATAACATTTATGGAGCTTGTTGGAATTACTCCGGGACAGCCAATGGATGAAGATGACAAGAGGGATTTGGTATCAAGTTATCTTAACTTTAGAACAGCTTATGAATCAAGAGGCGGTGACAGATTTGATTATCCAGTTGGAGATGCTTTTTTAAGATTTATTCATATTCACGGATATGATACAGTACGCCATATGACACCGGAGCAGATGGATAAAAATGTAGCTAAGACCTGGGCTGAATTTGAATTATTATCAGATAACAGCGAAGTAGATTTAAGAATGGATCCGGTTACAACACAGCCAGCCAAGAAGAATATATTAAGTTATCTTCTCCCAAGGTCAGGAGGAGAGGCTAATAAAAGGCTTAAGGTTGGATTTATATACGAGAATACACCACAGACATCTGAGTGGTGTTATGCCCACGAATTGGGAAGACAGTATATTGATGAAACCTTTGGAAGCCAGATAGAAACAGTCAGTATTACTAATGTAAGACCAAAGGAAGATGATTATAATGCCATCCAGAGGCTTATTGATGATAATACGGATCTTATATTTGTAACATCGCCATCTATGATGTATGCAAGTCTTAAACAGGCAATAGCACATCCAAAGGCTAAGATACTTAACTGTTCGCTTAATATATCGCATAAGTATATAAGAACTTATTATGCAAGAATGTATGAGGCTAAGTATCTGACGGGGGTTATAGCTGGGGTTATGGCAAAGAGTGACAAGATTGGTTATGTTGCAAGCTGTCCGTTGTATGGTGTTATGGCTAATGTTAATGCTTTTGCTATGGGGGCAAGGGCGGTAAATCCTGATGTTAAGGTATATGTTGAATGGAGTGGCATTAAAGACAATGACATAGAAGCAAGATTTGTAGAACAGGGTATTAACTGTATTTCAGATCAGGATATGATAACACCTAAGAAGACATCAAGAAAGTTCGGTCTTTATGTAACGGACTCAGGTATGGTAAAGCATCTGGCAATGCCTGTATGGCACTGGGGTGTGTTCTACGAGAAGCTTATACAGAGCATATTAAGTGGTTCGTGGAAGAAGGAAGAAGAAGGAGATAAGGTATCAGCACTTAATTACTGGTGGGGTATGTCTGCTGGTGCAATTGACATAATATATGGCGGTGCAGTTCCTGATGAAACGAAAAAGGTTACATCGCTTATAAGGGAAGCAATAGTAAAAGGTGAGTTCAAGCCATTTACGGGTGAATTAAAGGATCAGGATGGAAAGGTGCACAATAAGCCAGACGAAGAACTTGATCCTGATGAGATTATTGAAATGGATTGGCTTCTTGATAATGTTGTTGGCAGAGTACCAGAATATGAAGAACTTGATGATAATTCAAAAATGCTTGTTATCAATCAGGGAATTATAGATGTGAACGATTAGTGAGGAAAGTTAAAAGGTTATGAAGATACTAGTATTAGCTGATGTTGAGTCAAAGTACCTGTGGGATTATTTTGAAAAAGAGAAGCTTGAAGGAATAGACCTTATATTGTCTTGTGGAGATTTAAAAGCAGATTATCTGTCATTTCTTGCTTCATTTTCTAAAGTGCCTATATTATATGTGCGAGGCAATCACGATGATGGCTATGCAGATAAAGAGCCAGAAGGCTGTATATGTATAGAAGATAAGATATATGTATACAATGGAATAAGAATTATGGGACTTGGCGGTTCAATCAGATACAAGAAGGGTATTAACCAGTATACACAGAATCAGATGAAGAAAAGGGCTGCTATGATGTGGCCTAAGATAAAGGTAAAGAAAGGCATTGATATACTGCTTACACATTCTCCGGCGGCAGGGCTTGGTGATGGTGAGGATAATCCACATAAGGGGTTTGAAGCATTTGTTGATATACTTGACAAATACAGTCCCAAATATTTCATACACGGGCATGTACATTTGAATTATTCAAGGGAATTCCAAAGAGAGGAGCAGTATAATAACACAACTATAATTAACGGATATGACAGGTATATATTTGAATATTGATTTTTATACAATTTATCATTAAAAAGCCCTTGCAATATAATTACAGTTATGATAGTATTGTCAAAGCAATGAAAAACAAATGTACGTCACAGAAAGACAAAACGCGCAAATTGTTTTCAGGCAATTAGAATAACAATAATTGGAGGACTATAATGAGCGAGAAGTTAAGAGTTGGTATCCTTGGTGGTACAGGCATGGTAGGTCAGAGATTTATAACATTACTTGAAAATCATCCTTGGTTTGAGGTTGTATTGGTTGCAGCGAGCGGCCGTTCCGCAGGAAAGCTTTACGAAGAAGCTGTAGACGGACGATGGAAGATGACAGCACCGATGCCTGAATTCGTTAAGAAGATGACTGTTTATGATATGGATAAGGATTCGGTAGTGCTTCTGGAACAACTGCGCACCATTGACAAGAAGAGATTAAAGGATAAAGTATGTCATCTCGACGGTGACATTATGCGGAGAGTGAACCGGGCACTGAAGGTAAGTCTGGAACTGGATACATAGCCTGATACCCTGCGTATCCAGAGGAATATATAAAAGAATTAAAATACGAAAGGATGAAATGAACGATGGATATCAGTGGGCCTGTGGCCATATTACTCTTTTTCCTGCTGTTACTGGTAGATATGTTTTTTTACGGATTTGATGCTGCCATTGACAACCTCAATGAAAAAGAGATCTTACATAAAGCAGAGGAAGAAAAGGATCGCCGGTCCATGCGGCTGAGTGAAATGATCAGCCGTCCGGGGATCTATATCAATACGGTACAGTTAGTCATTACGCTGATCAATATTCTAATGGGTGCCTTTTACCTGAATATCTGGCTGCAGACGATCGACGACGGCCTGCATGTGATCAATGTCGGCGGATTGTCGCTTCAAAATGTTCCCACGGGAGTGATCTCCGGGATTGCAACGGTATTGTCTTTTGTTGCCATGATTTATATTCTGCTGACCTTCGGAGTACTGATCCCGAGAAAAATGGCATCCAGAAAACCGGAAAAGTGGGCATATGCCTGCATTGATCCGATCTTTTGGATTACGAGACTCTTATCTCCTTTGACGGGGCTGGTAAATCTGACTGCAAAGGGAATATTATTCCTCTTCGGTGTCCGCAATAACACAGATGAAAATGATGTGACCGAGGAAGAAATCATCAACATGGTACAGGAAGGTCATGAGCAGGGTGTCATCCAGGCAAGTGAAGCAGAGATGATCTCAAATATTTTTGAATACGGGGACAAGGAAGCCCAGGACATCATGACACACCGCGGAAGTATCGTAGCTATCGACGGCGAGACAAAGTTAAAGGATGCCATTGCATCCATGCTGGGAGGTAAGAACAGCCGCTATCCGGTGTATGAAGAGAATATTGACCATATCATCGGTATCTTACATCTCAAGGATGCCATGCGGTTCCACATCAGCGATGATAAACTGGATCTGCCCATTGCAAAGCTGGATGGGCTGCTCAGAGAGCCTTATTTTGTGCCTCAGACCAAAAATATTGATGAACTGTTCAAAGAGATGCAGTCCCAAAAACTTCAGATGGTCATTGTTGTAGACGAATACGGTCAGACCGACGGACTGATCGCCATGGAGGACATCCTGGAGGAGATCGTCGGCAATATCATGGATGAATACGATGAAGACCAGGAATATATCAAGAACCGCGGTAAAGGCGAATATGTCATGGAAGGTAAGACTCCGCTTAAGGAAGTGGAAGAGCTGTTAGACATTACCTTTGACGAGGAGGAATTCGAGACGTTAAACGGCTTCCTGATCTCGAGGCTGGACAGGATCCCGGAGCCGGATGAACAGTTTGATGTGGACTATAAGGGATATAATTTCAAGATCCTTTCCGTGGTCAAAAAAATGATCGGAAGTGTCCTCGTCAAAAAGCTTCCGGAGGAAAAAACACTGGAGAATGCAGAAGACGGACAATCAGTGCTTGAAGAAAAACAAAAATAATGCTATGATAAAAAAAGCGTTATTGCGCAGGCGTTGCGCATACAAAGAGAAAGAAACTTTAAGTTCAAAGGAGTAACAAAGATGTCAGGACATTCAAAATTTGCTAATATTAAGCATAAAAAAGAGAAAAACGATGCAGCAAAGGGTAAGATTTTCACTATTATCGGACGTGAAATTGCAGTCGCTGTAAAAGAGGGCGGTCCCGATCCTGCTAACAACTTTAAACTGGCTACCGTTATCGCCAAAGCTAAGGCTAACAACATGCCAAATGATACTATCGATCGCGGTATTAAGAAGGCAGCCGGCGATGTAGGCAATGTGAACTACAAGTACGTGACTTACGAAGGTTATGGTCCCAACGGTATCGCCATCATCGTAGATGCACTTACCGACAATACCAACCGTACCGCTGCAAATGTCAGAAGCGCATTCACCAAGGGACAGGGTAACGTAGGTACTCCCGGATGCGTATCCTTTATGTTCGATAAAAAGGGCCAGATCATCGTGGACAAGGAAGAGTGTGATATGGAAGCGGATGATCTGATGATGACAGCACTGGATGCTGGTGCGGAAGACTTCTCCGAAGAGGAGGACAGCTTCGAGATCCTGACCGATCCCGATAATTTCGAAGAGGTACGTAAAGCACTGGAGGATGCCGGAATTCCCATGATCAGTGCGGAAGTCACAATGATTCCTCAGAATTATGTAACTCTGACCGATGAGACTGCAGTGAAGAATTTACAGAGAACACTGGATCTGTTAGAAGACGATGATGACGTTCAGGCAGTTTATCACAACTGGGACGAATAATTCGAAAGGGTAGGGGTAGCAGCATGGAGAAACTTGCTATTGTAGTTCCTTGTTATAACGAAGAAGAGGTGCTGAAGATTGCTTCCGAAGCACTGAGGGGGGTACTGGATGATCTGATCCGCAAAGGGAAGATTGCGGAAGACAGTTTTATCCTGTTTGTTAATGATGGAAGTAAGGATCGTACATGGGAGCTGATCGAAGAAGAACATCAGGCGCATCCGGTACAGGTATGCGGCGTGAAACTGGCAGGCAATGTGGGACATCAGTTCGCACTGACCGCCGGACTGATCACGGCGATGGATCTGTCCGATGTGACGGTTTCCATCGATGCGGATCTGCAGGATGATGTGGCTGTGATCGAAGAGATGATCGATAAGTTCCATAACGGCTGTGACATCGTATACGGTGTCCGTAAGGAACGTAAGACCGATACTTTCTTCAAACGTACCACTGCGCAGGGGTTCTATAAGGTTATGGAGATGATGGGCGTCAAGACGGTTTACAATCATGCGGATTTCCGACTGATGTCCAAGCGTGCGGTAGAACAGTTCTCCAAATATCAGGAAACGAACCTGTTCTTAAGAGGTATGATGCCTCTGATCGGTTACCAGACCGACTGTGTATATTATGATCGTAAGGAAAGAGTGGCCGGGGAATCCAAGTATCCGTTAAAGAAAATGCTTGCATTGGCATTTAACGGAATTTCTTCTTTCAGTGTGAAGCCGATCAGCATGATCCTGGGAGCCGGTGTGATCATTGTAATATTAAGCATTCTTGCGGCAATCTATGCACTGATCTCTTATTGCACCGGACATGTGGTACCGGGATGGACTTCTTTGATTCTGTCCATCTGGTTCTTGGGCGGTATTCAGCTGATGGCCGTCGGACTGGTAGGTCAGTATATCGGCAAAATCTACATTGAAGTAAAACATCGTCCCAGATATAACATCGAAAAGGTACTGAAATAATGAATTATAAAAAAAGCATTTTAAGTGTTGTATTGTGGTTCGTTTATGCAATAATAGTGGGCACCGGAATGGTAGGCACGGCTATGGCCGTGACCTGCCTGCGTACGGTGCCCTTATTATCACAGGGGTTTGGCTTGCGGTGACAGGACTGGCTGTGTTTCTTCTACATAGATTTTTGGAGAAAACAAAGCACCCATTTTCGGAGGACAGACAACAGATAAAACTGATCGCGGAAAGCCTGTTGGTGGTTGCGCTGATCGCAGCTGGCATTGTACTTCGTACCGGAGAAATCATGCGGTATGATCTGTCCGCAGGGGGCGGAAATATCTGGTTTGATACCGTCATGGTTACTGAGAATACACAAATTCCGCAGGTGGTGCATGGAGCGGTATATTTTTATCTGCAGGTATTACATGGTCTGCTGGTTTTTCTGGGCAATAAAATGACAGCGGCTCTGATCCTTCAGGTGATATTGCAGATCCTGTCCGGAATTTTTCTCTATTTTGCATTAAGAAAAATGTCGGGTGCGGTAACAGCAGTGGTGACATTCGCATATTGGATGCTGTGCCCGGTGATCTCAGAGGTGGTTATTCTGGGACCGGAAACGCTGTACATACTTCTGTGGATGATTGGGTTGTGCATAACAGCAGAGTCCCTGGATCATTTTGTACAGTCGGGAGCTGAACCGGGGATCCGCTCCGTAATCGGTTTCTTTTTTGCCGGGGTAGCTACGGGCGTTCTGGGATATCTGGATGTTATGGGTTTTTTATTATTGCTACCGATATTTTCTGTGATTTTTTTGGTAACACAGGAGAAGATTCGACTGGCTCGTAAAATCGGTGCGGCTATCCTTGGAATTGTGGGAAGCCTGGCGGGCTTTTTGCTTTCCATAGCTTTAGATGCCGTAGGCAGCGGTAAAATGATGGAAAATGTACTGGCAGCATGGGGAAAGGTCTATCTTCCGGAAAATTTTGTATTACCGGTAACCATTGAAAACGATAATGCGATAACCATTGCAGTAGTTGCGATTCTCGGAATCGGAGTTTTTGGATTTTGGTGCCGAAAGAGCCTGGAAAGACAATCCGTGTGGCTGGTAATTGCCCTTTCCCTGGGTGGGATGATCTGTTATGGAATGACGAGTGCGGAAATGCAGGGATTTACTTTGCTGTATCTGATCATAGCTGTGGTGGCCGGTGCAGGAGTACAGGCAGTCCTGCCGTATGAGCTTACACAACAGAATGCATTGCAGCAAGTCCGGGGAGCAGTCGAAGAACCTACGGCGGAAACCAAGCCGAAGAAACGACAGCTTAAGATACAGGATCTGGAGGAAGAAGGGCTTCCTGCAGAAACAGACAATAAAGTGCAATTGATCGAGAATCCGCTTCCGGTTCCGAAAAAACATGTTCCCAAAGTGTTGGATTATAAATTGAATGATGATGTCTCCGATTTTGATTATCCTGTAGCGGATGATGATGATTTTGACCATTAAAATTGTGTGATGAAAAGCAGAAAAACGGACACACTAAAGGCGATACTTTAAAAAAGGTATCGTCTTTTTTATTTTTAAGAAAGGCCGGTAAAAGTATGAGTGATATGAAAAGTGAAAAAGAAAAAGCGGAAGCGGAAGAACACAGAGATGAACGGATCGAAAAAACCGGACAGATCACCCTGCAGGATCATGCGGGGGAACAGAAGATACATTTGCTTACGATCATCGGAGAAGTGGAAGGGCATGAGAATCTTGCAGGGAATTCCAAGACGACGAAATATGAACACATTCTTCCTCAGCTTGCGGCAATCGAAGACAGTGAAGAAATCGGCGGTGTGCTGGTGCTGTTAAATACTATGGGTGGAGATGTGGAAGCGGGACTTGCCATTGCTGAAATGCTGGCGTCGTTGAGTAAACCTACGGTATCTCTGGTCCTGGGAGGCAGCCATTCCATAGGCGTTCCCATAGCAGTCAGCTGTAAATATTCTTTTATTGTCCCAACGGGAACTATGGTGATACATCCGGTACGGACGAACGGTATGGTGATCGGTGTTCCACAGACTTTTGAATATTTTAAGCTGATCCAGGACAGAATTACGGGATTTGTGTGTCAACATTGCAGGATCAGCCGGCAGAAGCTGGAAGATCTCATGATGGAGACCGGATTCCTGACGAAAGATGTTGGCAGTATCCTGGTAGGAGAAGATGCTGTGAAACACGGTATCCTTGATGAAGTGGGCGGGATTGACCGCGCAATCCGAAAGCTTCGGGAGATGATGGACAGCAATATAAAAAAGGATGACAAGGCAGTGGAAAAATGATATACTTCTAATTATGACTATTAGGCTAACGTAAAAGAAAAGCATCGTAGATGCGATTTTACTAATGCGGTTCTGAATAGTTATATTCGTATTAACATTAAAGTTAGGGGTATGATGACATGGCATCTTCATCAGGCAAAAGAACATCATCTTCCGGCAGGACAAGAAAAAGTACGACGAGCAGCCGCAACAGGCAGGCGCAGAGATCTGCACAGGACAGTGAACTTTTTCACGAGATTGGTCTGATCGTCCTGTTTGTTGCGATGTTGATATTATTTTGTTGCAATTTTGGTATTATCGGTCCGGTTGGCAATGCAATCAGTGGGGTCTTATTTGGCATTTTCGGATTCACTGCGTATATTGCGCCTATTGTAATATTTCTGGCGGTGGCTTTTTGGTTCGCCAATGAGGGGAACCCAACTGCTGTGCGGAAAATGATCGCCGGTGTCGTATTGTTTTTAATGATCGGTGTAGTATGCGATCTGATCACGAAGACTGCCGGTTCCATGGAACAGTACGATATCAAGCTGTTATATACGAACTGCAGCACCGGCAAAAAAGGCGGCGGTATTCTGGCAGGCAGTATCTGTTATCTGTTGTTACATTATCTGGAGACCGTAGGAACAGTGCTGGTAGTGCTTTTGTGTTCATTGATCAGTCTGATCCTGGTAACAGAGCGATCCTTCTTAAACAGTATGCGTAACGGTGGCGACAGGATCCGTGAAATGTCCAGAGAAGACGCGGTGCGTAGACGAGAGAATGCCGAAATCCGCAGGCAGGAGCAGGAAGAGCGTACTTCCCAAAGAGAGGAAGCACGCCGCATCCGCGAAGAGGAGCGCCGGATCCGTGAAGAAGAGCGAAGACTTCGCGCTGAGGAGAAAGAGAACGAACAGATCCTGAATGCTGTTCCCCGCAGAGAGAAAAAGGTGACAGGAGTCATGATGGATACCTCCTTAAAAAAGCAGGATACACAGCCTGCCGGCAGACGGGATGATATCCATGAGATCGTATACGAAGAGGATGCACAGGAAGCTCCTGAAGTGGAAGAGACCCGGGTGACTTCCAGTGATTTTGATAAAATCAATGTGACGGATATGCATCAGGTGACGATGCAGGAAGCAGTGGGGGAGGCTTCTTATGAAGATATACCGGTGGAGGAAGTAAGCAGCGCAGCTACGTTTAAAAAGCCTTTTGAACGCAGAGAGTCCTGGCAGGAGGAAGCGGCGCTTCTGACGCCCCAGGCGGAAGCTATCCGGATCCATAAGGAAGACATTCCGGAGCATGAGGAGACACCTGCAGAACCGGCTGAGAACCCTGTACGCCCGAAGATCACGGCACCGGAGCCTCCTAAGGGGAATTCCCTGGTGGAAGACCAGATACATAAGGATATTGCAAAGGCAGCCAAACAGCCCACGGCAGAATACCGGATCCCTCCTTTGAGTCTGTTACAGAAGGGAAAGGCGTCTACGGGAGATTCTTCCAGAGAATTAAAAGAGACTGCCATGCGCTTGCAGCAGACACTGAATACTTTCGGTGTGAAGGTAACGATCACCGATATCAGTCAGGGCCCTAGTGTTACCCGGTATGAATTACAACCGGAGCAGGGGGTAAAGGTATCTAAGATCGTAGGTCTGGCAGACGATATCAAATTGAATCTGGCAGCCACGGATATACGTATCGAGGCACCAATCCCAGGCAAGGCTGCCATCGGTATCGAAGTCCCGAACAAAGAAAATATGACAGTAGCACTCCGTGATCTTTTAGAGAGTAACGAATTCCGGGAATTTAATTCCAACATAGCTTTTGCCGTAGGCAAGGATATTGCTGGCAAGACGGTAGTAGCGGATATTGCCAAGATGCCCCATATGCTGATCGCCGGAGCTACCGGTTCCGGTAAATCCGTATGTATTAATACTCTGATCATGAGTATTTTGTACAAGGCACATCCGGATGATGTAAAACTGATCATGGTAGACCCTAAGGTCGTAGAACTGAGTGTGTATAACGGCATTCCTCATCTGCTGATCCCGGTAGTGACAGATCCCAAGAAGGCATCTGCTGCATTGCATTGGGGTGTCAGTGAGATGGAAGATCGTTACCGGAAGTTCGCGGATTATAATGTCCGTGATCTGAAGGGCTATAATAAAAAGATAGAGACCATGCCTGTTTGCGAGGGAGAGGAACGGCCTAAGAAGATGCCGCAGATTGTTATTATCGTAGATGAACTTGCGGATCTGATGATGGTATGTCCCGGCGAGGTAGAAGAATCCATCTGTCGTCTGGCACAGCTTGCCAGAGCGGCAGGGATCCATCTGATCATTGCTACCCAGCGACCCAGCGTGGATGTCATCACCGGTCTGATCAAGGCGAACATGCCCAGCCGTGTGGCATTCTCCGTGTCCAGTGGCGTGGATTCCCGTACAATCCTGGATATGAACGGAGCCGAAAAACTTTTGGGAAAAGGAGATATGCTGTTCTACCCTCAGGGCTATTCGAAGCCGGCCCGTGTACAGGGAGCTTTCGTATCGGATAAGGAAGTATCCGATGTGGTGGATTATCTGAAAAATCAGACCCTTGGCAATGTCTATAACAGCTATGCCGAGGATATAGAAGAAAAGATTAAAAATATCGGCTCATCGGGAGGCTCTTCCGGAAGCGGATCCGGCGGTGGCAACGACAGAGACGAATATTTTGAGGAAGCCGCGCGTTTTATTATAGACAAGGATAAGGCATCCATCGGAATGCTGCAGCGTGTGCTTAAGATCGGCTTTAACCGTGCCGCCAGGATCATGGATCAATTGTGTGAGTACGGCGTGGTCGGCGAAGAAGAAGGCACAAAGCCCAGAAAGGTACTTATGAGTATGGAACAGTTTGAACAGTTGTTAGAGGAAATCTGACATGGAGAACTGTCTGAATAAACGGAGGGAAAATATGAAAACAGATATTGAAATCGCACAGGAAGCGGTCATGGAACCGATCACGAACGTTGCGGCAGGTATTGGCATCGATGCAGATGACCTGGAGCTTTACGGCAAGTACAAAGCAAAACTTTCTGAGGAATTTCTGGAAAAAATACAAGCTCGTCCCAACGGAAAATTGATTCTGGTAACAGCAATCAACCCGACTCCTGCCGGAGAGGGCAAGACGACCACCACGGTAGGATTGGGAGAAGCTTTCGGACGAATGGGGAAAAAAGCAGTGATCGCTCTCAGAGAGCCATCTCTTGGTCCCTGTTTCGGTATCAAAGGCGGTGCAGCCGGCGGTGGATATGCTCAGGTAGTACCTATGGAGGAACTGAATCTTCATTTTACCGGAGATTTTCATGCAATTACTTCTGCAAACAATCTGCTGGCAGCACTTTTGGACAACCATATCCAGCAGGGCAATGAACTTGGCATTGATACCAGACAGATTGTCTGGAAGCGCTGTGAAGACATGAATGATCGTGTCCTGCGTAATATCGTAGTGGGGCTGGGCAATAAGACAGACGGCTATGTCAGAGAGGATCATTTTGTCATCACTGTGGCCAGTGAAATTATGGCAATTCTGTGCCTGGCTGACGATATGAAGGATCTGAAGGATCGTCTGTCCCGTATCGTGGTGGCCTATAACTATCAGGGAGAACCGGTAACGGCAGGTCAGCTGAAGGCAGTAGGCGCTATGGCAGCTTTGTTAAAGGATGCTATAAAACCGAATCTGATCCAGACACTGGAGCATACCCCTGCGCTGGTACACGGCGGACCGTTTGCCAATATTGCACATGGATGTAATTCTGTCAGAGCGACCAAAGCTGCCATGAAGATGGCGGATTATTGTATTACGGAAGCCGGTTTCGACGCCGATCTGGGTGCGGAGAAGTTCTTTGATATCAAGTGCCGTAAAGCCGGACTTACCCCTGATGCGGTTGTACTGGTAGCAACGATCCGCGCATTGAAATACAATGGCGGTGTAGCAAAAGCGGATCTGGGTGCAGAGAATCTGGATGCCCTGAAAAAGGGTATTGTCAACCTGGAGAAACATATTGAGAATCTGCAGAAATATGGTGTACCCGTAGTTGTGACCCTGAATTCCTTCATCACGGACAGTGCGGCAGAGACTGCTTATGTCAGAGATTTCTGTGAAGCAAGAGGTTGTGAGTTTGCACTCTCGGAAGTATGGGAGAAGGGTGGCGAAGGCGGAATCGCTCTGGCTGAAAAAGTATTAAAGGCAATGGAAGAGAAAGAGAATGATTTCCATGTCCTCTATGAGGATGAAATGCCTCTTACGGATAAGATCACAAAAATCGCGAAGGAAATCTACGGTGCATCCGGCGTAAACTTTGCGCCTGCTGCTGTAAAGCAGTTAAAACGACTGACGGAGCTGGGCTTCGGTAATCTGCCGGTATGTATGGCGAAGAATCAATATTCCCTGTCGGATGATCCCACACTGTTAGGAAGACCATCCGGATTTGAATTAAACGTAAGAGAGGCTTATGTATCTGCCGGCGCCGGTTTTGTCGTAGTACTCACCGGTGCGGTCATGACCATGCCGGGACTGCCCAAGGCACCTGCTGCCTACAATATTGATGTGGATAACAATGGGAAGATCACAGGATTATTCTAGTAAGGAGGACTGGTGTCCCATGGCACAGTTGATAGATGGAAAAGCTATTTCTGCACAGATCAAAGAGGAAGTAAAAGAAAAAGTTGCAGCTTTAAAAGAGCAGGGGCGTGAAGTGACTCTGGCTGTGATTCAGGTAGGAGCCGATCCGGCTTCTTCCGTATATGTTCGAAATAAGAAAAAAGCATGTGAATACGTAGGTGTTCGTTCTCTGGCGTATGAACTTCCGGAGGAGACCACAGAAGAAAAGATTCTGGAGCTGATCCGAGAAATGAATGACAGAACGGATGTGAACGGCATTCTGGTGCAACTGCCGTTACCCAAACACATTGATGAGGAAAAGGTACTGGATGCCATTTCTCCTTTAAAGGATGTGGACGGATTCCATCCGCAGAATGTCGGTGCGCTCTGTATCGGAAAACCGGGATTTGTATCCTGTACACCTGCCGGTGTGATCCAGCTCCTTAAGAGATCCGGCATTGAGATTGCCGGTAAGGAATGTGTTGTTGTTGGCAGAAGCAACATTGTAGGTAAACCGATGGCACTTTTATTGTTGCGGGAGAACGGTACGGTTACCGTGGCTCACAGTCGCACAAAGGATCTGAAGGAAGTGACAAAGCGGGCGGATATTCTGGTAGTTGCTGTAGGCAGACCGAAAATGATCACCGCTGATTATGTCAAAGAGGGTGCCGTTGTGATCGATGTCGGCATTCACCGGAACGAACAGAATAAATTATGTGGCGATGTGGATTTCGACAGTGTGGAGCCTGTATGCGGAGCGATCACCCCGGTTCCCGGTGGCGTAGGCCCCATGACCATAGCCATGTTGATGAATAATTGTCTGGAATCCGTTTCTTTGCAGGCAATAAGAGGATAATCGTATGAAGTGTCCGAATTGTGGGGCAGAGATGGAGGAAGGAAAGCTTTACTGTGAGCATTGCGGTGAAGATATTCATATTGTCCCTGATTTTGAACCGGAAGTAGAATACAATATGGAACAGACGCTGAGTGACATCGCGAAGGAAATGGAGCCGAAACCTGCGGAGGAGGAAGAACCTGTTCATTCCGAATCACAGGATTGGGATGAACTCCCGGAAAGCCATGTTTCACAGCACCCATTTCGATGGAAATTTATAGTCCTTGTGCTGGTTCTGCTGGTGGTTGCTGTGGTATGTACCGGTTTTGGGATTTCTTATTCCCATTATCATTCCGCAGACTATCAGGCAAAATGCGCCAAAGATTATGTTTCATTAGAGGAATATGATCAGGCGGTCGCCTGTTATGAAAGAGCACTGGAACTGGAACCCGAAAACATTACTTTTAAATTTGAACTGGCAGATATTTACTTCCGGAAAAACAATAAGATAGAGTACGAATATTTACTCAGGGAAATCGTGGCAGATCCCGAGGCTAATTCCGAACAGCTGGAGACTGCTTACGGAAAACTGATTGCCATATATGCGGCCAGAGAAGATTATAAAACCATAAATGATCTTCTGCAAAGCTGCGGTAATGTAAACATTATGAGTAAGTACCAGAGTTATATGGCCATGGAACCGGAATTCAATCTTCAGGAGGGATATTATACCAGTATTCAGCCGCTGAAATTGACTACTTTCGGAAGCGGGAAAATTTATTATACCATGGACGGAAGCAAACCCGGAGAGAACAGTTCCCTGTATACCGCACCTATTTTGCTGGAAAATGGGGATTATTGTATTAAAGCAATATACATCAATGAGAACGGAATTGAAAGTCCGGTGGTGACCAAAAATTATCATATTGAAATTGATGAATTGAGCGCACCGGAGGTCACGACTGTCAGCGGTGACTATGAGTTCCCGATCAACATTGAAGTGACAGATGGAAATGATGTCTATTATACGACGGACGGTTCCGATCCTACGCAGAATTCTGCCGTATATTCCGGACCGATTCCCATGCCTTTGGGAAAATCGACTTTTCGTTTCATACGGATCGCAGAAGGAAGAAAAAGCGATATCGTTGAAAAAAGTTATAATCTGGTTATGAATACAGACTTCATGCCGGAAGATGCCGTTAAAAAAGTTGTGAACCATGCAATACAGAGTGGTAAAATAACAGAGGAGTCCGGCAGCTTTGATGAGTCCGGAGCAGCATATCTGTATCAATATCAGTATGTGACCAACATAAATAAAATAGATGATTTTTATGTCATCGCAGAAATCTACAGAGGTGAAGACGGAACCGACACAAAGACAGGAAATCTGTTTGCCGTAAATGCCTATAATCAGGAACTGTATAAACTGCAGGTGGACGAAAGCGGTCGCCGTTATACTCTGGTGGCTGTTTCAGATATATAAAATCCTATATAAATCCTAACAGAAGGGACGGAAAAGAGAAATGTATAAGATCGTAAAAAAACAGGAGCTGACAACCAACATCTATCTGATGGAGGTAGAGGCAAAAAGAGTGGCGAAGACCTGTGAACCCGGTCAGTTTGTCATCGTAAGAATGGACAGTGAAGGAGAGAGAATCCCTCTGACTATCTGTGATTACAACAGAGAAAAAGGAACCATCACAATTGTGTTCCAGACGGTAGGCGCGGGAACCAAAATGATGGCACAGTTAGAAGAAGGGGAATATTTCCATGATTTTGTAGGCCCTTTAGGACGTCCTTCCGAACTTGTGGAGCAGCCTCTGGAAGAAGTAAAATCCAAAAAGATCCTCTTCGTTGCAGGTGGTGTAGGAGCAGCACCGGTATATCCCCAGGTGAAATGGCTGCATGAGCATGGAATCGCTGCAGATGTTATCGTAGGAAGCAAGACAAAGGATCTTCTGATCCTGGAAAAGGAAATGGAATCTGTAGCCGGAAATCTTTATGTGACCACGGATGACGGTTCCTACGGAAGAAGTGGTATGGTAACCCAGACGATAAAAGATCTGGTAGCAGAAGGCAAAAAATACGATCTGTGTATTGCTATTGGCCCCATGATCATGATGAAGTTTGTATGTTTATTAACCAAAGAACTGGAGATTCCGACCGTTGTCAGCCTGAACCCCATTATGGTAGATGGAACGGGAATGTGTGGTGCCTGTCGTGTAACGGTCGGTGGCAAGGTGAAATTTGCCTGCGTGGACGGCCCCGAGTTTGACGGACATGAAGTGAACTTCGACGAGGCAATGAGACGTCAGCAGATCTACAAGACCGCAGAGGGACGTGCAATGCTGGCCCTGGAAGAGGGCGAGACCCATCACGGCGGCTGTGGCAACTGCCAGTAAGCTTTTAGACGGAAAGTCTGAACACGATAAAACAGAAAGGCATGGTTAAATAAAATGGATGTATTAAAGAGAATTCCTGTCAGAGAACAGGATGCAAAGGAACGTGCTACCAACTTCAAGGAGGTATGTCTCGGATATAATAAAGAGGAAGCAATGGAAGAGGCTTCCCGCTGCATTAACTGTAAAAACGCACAGTGCGTAAAAGGCTGTCCCGTAGCCATCCAGATCCCTCAGTTCATTGAACAGGTGAAGAACGGCAATATCGAAGAGGCTTATCGTATCATCAGCGAATCCAGCGCACTTCCCGCTGTCTGCGGTCGTGTATGCCCGCAGGAGAGCCAGTGTGAAGGAAAATGTATCCGCGGTTTCAAGGGGGATCCCATCTCCATCGGTAAACTGGAGCGTTTCGTTGCAGACTGGGCAAGAGAAAACGGTATCAAACCCACACCGGCAGCACAGAAGAACGGCAAAAAGGTAGCTGTCATCGGTTCCGGCCCCGCGGGTCTGACCTGTGCCGGAGATCTGGCAAAAATGGGTTATGATGTCACCATCTTTGAGGCACTGCATGAGGCAGGCGGTGTACTGGTATACGGTATTCCGGAGTTCCGTCTTCCCAAGAGCGGCGTTGTGGCAAAAGAGATCGAGAATGTTAAATCTCTCGGTGTTCATATTGAAACCAACGTAGTGGTAGGTAAATCCGTGACCATCGATCAGCTGATGGATGAAGAGGGCTTCCATGCCGTATTTATCGGTTCCGGTGCAGGACTTCCGAAGTTCATGGGTATCCCCGGTGAGAATGCCAACGGTGTATTCTCTGCCAATGAGTATCTGACCAGAAGCAATCTGATGAAGGCGTTTGATCCCGATTCCAGAACACCTATCATGCACGGTAAAAAGGTAGCTGTGGTAGGCGGCGGTAACGTGGCTATGGATGCTGCAAGAACCGCACTTCGTCTGGGCGCTGAGGTACATATCGTATACCGCAGAAGTGAAGAGGAGCTTCCTGCCAGAGTGGAAGAAGTACATCATGCAAAAGAGGAAGGCATCATTTTTGATCTGCTGACCAATCCTATAGAAATCCTGTCCGACGATAAGGGATGGGTGACCGGCATGAAGTGCATCCATATGGAACTGGGCGAGCCCGATGAGAGCGGCAGACGTCGTCCCGTGGAAGTACCCGGATCCGAATTCGTGATGGAGTTAGATACCGTGATCATGTCATTAGGTACCTCCCCGAATCCTCTGATCTCTTCTACCACCAAGGGACTGGATACCAATAAGTGGAAGTGCATTATTGCGGATGAAAATAACGGCAAAACCACCAAGGAAGGTGTCTATGCCGGTGGAGATGCGGTAACAGGAGCAGCTACCGTAATTCTGGCAATGGGAGCAGGAAAGGCTGCTGCCAAGGGTATTGATGAATATCTGAGTGCAAAATAAAGTGTTGCGAATATTAAGGATGGTGTTAGCATATGGCATGGTGTCCGAAATGTAAAAATGAATATCGGGAAGGAATCACCGTATGTCCCGATTGCGGAGAAGCACTGGTAAGTGAGGAAGAACTGACGGACTGGGTTTCCGTGCTGTTCGGTGAACAGGACGAGATGGAGAAGTTAAAAGACTTCCTTACATATAATGGAGTGGGAAAAAGTAAACTTGTCTATGATGAGACAGAGCAGGTCTATGAACTGTTTGTAGATGCCAAGGACGAAAAAAAGGCGAAGACCATCGCCAGAGTTTTCTTAGAGCAGCAGGAAAAGGAGCACAAGGAGAATGCCGCTGAGGAAGAAGCAGCGGTAGACGAATTCCTGATGCCCGGCGAAGATGACACATCGGAAGAAAAGCCACATTCCGGGGAACTATTGAAAGCCGCATCCACACAGGGAGGACTGACTTATATGAACAGTGGTGCTAAAGCAGAGGAAAACAGATCCTCTGCCTGGGTACTGTTGATTGTGGGTGCTTTAGGAATACTGGTGATGGCTCTTGGAATTACAGGGGTACTACCCTTTAACATTGGGAATCCGTACATGTTCTACGGGGTCATGAGTGCTGTATTTATCCTCTTCATCGTTATGGGCGTGGTGTCCATGCGTAATGCAAAGCTTTTCGAGAAAAAGGCAGAGTCCGAGAACTCTCTGGTAGATACCTTGCTTAAATGGAGCGAGGAAAACCTGACTGCAGAAAAAATCGATGCGCAGATTGAAAATGCTGCAGATACTCCCGAAGAAGCCTTGTATTACAAGAGATTTGAAGTGATCCGCAGCCAGATGAATCATCAGTTTATGAATCTGGACCAGCAGATGCTGGAGAATCTCATCGACACGAAGATCTACGAACAGATCTTCCCGGATACTGACGGAGCAGCGGAAGAATGATCAAAATATCCATCGTATGTGTAGGGAAGATCAAGGAGAAATTTTTCCGTGATGCCATTGATGAATACAGCAAACGGCTGAGTCGTTACACGAAGTTGAACATTATCGAAGTGGCGGATGAGATGACACCGGATGGGGCAAGCGCCGTTCTGGAAGATCAGATCCGTGAAAAAGAGGGAGTCCGCATTCTTGCAAAGCTACCCCAGGATGCCCTGATCGTGACACTGGAGATCGCCGGCAGAAATTATTCTTCCGAAGAATTTGCTGCGTGGATCGAGGACTGCAGTGTCCGTGGAAAAAGCCACATCTGCTTTGTCATTGGCGGCTCCTTAGGACTGCACAATAGCGTTTGCAAAAGGGCGGACCTGGCACTCAGCTTTTCCAAAATGACATTCCCGCACCAGCTGATGCGTGTGATCCTGTGCGAACAGATCTATCGGGCGTTCCGGATCATTCAGCACGAGCCTTACCATAAGTAAAAGTATTGTGATTTAAATAAAAGTGGCGAAAATATGACAAAAAAACAACGAGCATTAGAAATCATAGAACGTCTGAAAAAAGAATACCCGGATGCCGGATGCACTCTGGATTACGATCAGGCATGGAAGCTGCTTGTCAGCGTCCGCCTGGCGGCCCAGTGTACCGATGCCCGGGTAAATATCGTGGTGGAGAAGCTTTACGAGAAATTCCCGGATGTGGATGCCCTGGCGGATGCACCGGTGGAAGAGATCGAGGCAATCGTAAAACCCTGTGGCTTAGGTCACAGCAAGGCGAGAGATATCAGCGCCTGCATGAAGATCCTTAGGGATAAATATCAGGGGAAAGTGCCGGATGACTTTGACGAACTGTTATCTCTGCCGGGTGTTGGAAGAAAAAGTGCGAATCTGGTCATGGGAGATGTCTTCGGTAAGCCCGCCATCGTGACGGACACTCACTGTATCCGCCTGGTGAACCGCATGGGACTGGTGGACGGTATCAAGGAGCCTGCCAAGGTGGAAAAGGAGCTTTGGAAGATCATTCCGCCGGAGGAAGGCAGCGATTTCTGCCACAGACTGGTATATCACGGAAGAGAGGTATGTACTGCCAGAACCCATCCTTATTGCGAAAAATGCTGTATCAGTGATATCTGTAAAAAAGTCGGTGTATAAGAGCTGGTGGTAATGTTGCCGCAGACAGGAGGAAGCCTATGAGAATGTATGATATTATCATGAAAAAGAGAAACGGCGGAGCGTTATCCAAAGAAGAGATTCGCTTTTTTATTGAAGGCTACACGAAGGGAGAGATACCGGATTATCAGGTGTCTGCTCTGATGATGGCAATTTATTTTCAGAAGATGACAGAGAGGGAGACTTACGAACTGACCATGGCCATGGCACACAGCGGGGAGATGCTGGATCTGTCATCCATCCATGGTCGCAAGGTAGACAAACACAGCACCGGAGGTGTGGGAGATAAGACTTCTCTGGCATTGACACCCATGGTGGCGGCCTGCGGAATTCCCGTAGCCAAAATGAGCGGTCGGGGTCTGGGACACACCGGCGGAACCATTGATAAGCTGGAAAGTTTCCCCGGATTTTCTACTTCACTGACTACGGAACAGTTTATTGAAAATGTGAACAAAATCGGTATTGCCATTATGGGACAGACCGCAGATCTGGCACCGGCGGATAAAAAGCTGTACGCCCTGCGGGATGTGACCGCTACGGTAGACAATATGTCGCTGATCGCCAGCTCCATTATGAGTAAGAAACTGGCTGCCGGTGCGGATGCCATTGTATTGGATGTGAAGACCGGAAGCGGGGCATTTATGAAGAGCAGGGAGGATGCTTTTGCCCTGGCGGAAGAAATGGTTAAGATCGGCAAAAATGCAGGCCGCAGGACCATTGCCGTAATTTCGGATATGGATCAGCCTTTAGGAATGGCAGTGGGAAATGCCCTGGAGGTAAAAGAAGCAATCGCAACATTGCGGGGCGAAGGTCCGAAAGATTTTACCGAGCTTTGCATGGTGCTTGGAAGCCAGATGCTGATGGCCGGCGGAAAGGCACTGAGTGTAGAACAGGCAAGAGCGGCACTTACAAAAGTCATTGAAGATGGCAGTGCCTTACGGAAACTGTCCGAGCTCGTGAAAGCACAGGGTGGTGATCCGACAGCGGTAACAGATCCTTCCTTACTCCCGAAGGCATCCATGGTAGTGCCGGTCTGTGCGGACAGGGATGGTTTTGTGGGACGGATCGCCTGTGAGGATGTCGGAATCTGTTCTCTGTTGTTGGGCGGCGGAAGAGAGACCAAGGAAAGCAAAATTGACTTGTCTGTAGGTATTCTTTTAGAAAAGAAAAAAGGGGATGCTGTAAAAAAAGGCGATGTGCTCGGATATCTGCATGCAAATGACGAACAGCGCCTGGAAGCGGCGAAAGATAAGTTCTTAAATGCCTATGCTATCACTGACAGCCGGCCGGAGACAGAGCCACTGATCAAAGGGATCCTGCAATAACATATTCTGCGGATTCCGTTCATATAGTTTTATATGAAAAAGAGAACACAGCCGTACCAAAAGGAAAAATGGATCAATTCTTTGCAGCTTCCGAAAGATGTCTGTATGGGAGCACTGAGGGTTACGCTCACCGGCAATTCGGAAGTCTGGATTGAAAATTATCGTGGTATCCTGGAGTACACCGGAGAGCGGATCCTGTTACAAGCCAGGACCTGCCAGGTATGTCTGGAAGGAAGCAGACTTTCCATCGACTATTATACCAATGAAGACATGAAAATCAGTGGTAACATTGTATCGCTGACTTATATATAACAATGGGGGAACGATGGAAGATGACAGAATGGCTGAAACGGCTTCGGGGATATGTGAAAATTCGAGTGTGGGGATTTGCACCACAGCGTTTTATCAATTTATGCAGTAATAAGGGAATATTGTTATGGAATATTGAAAAGCAGGATGATGTATATATCATGTGTGTCAGCCTGGAGTCTTTTTACCGGCTTCGTTCCATTGCCAGAAAAACAAAAGTAAGGGTAGTCATATCAGAAAGATATGGACTACCTTTTTTTCTGCCGCATCTGCAACGGAGAAAAGCATTCCTGGCTGGACTGGTGCTGACGGTCATGTTTTGGATCGTTTCTTCCATGTTTGTATGGGATATCCAAATATCCGGCAATTGTGTCATCACGGATGACATGATATTTCAATTCCTGGAACAGGAAGGAATACAGATGGGAATGCGAAAAAGTAAGCTGGATATCGGAGAACTGGAAAAGCAGATCCGCAGACAGTTCCCACAGGTCACATGGACTTCCGGAAGGCTGATGGGCACCAGACTACTGCTGGAATTAAAGGAAAATGATGCACCGATTCCGGAAGATACGCAGGGTGCGGATGCTATCATTGGCCGGGATCTTGTGGCAGAGTATGACGGTGTCATCACCGATATGATCGTGCGAAGCGGCATTCCCCAAGTGACAATTGGCAGTCAGGTGGCCAAGGGAGATCTGTTGGTGGATGGAAAGGTGCCTAT
>ERZ773131.541-NODE-541-length-31546-cov-7.099489_pt1 | contig 31546 bp, 37 predicted proteins | sample MGYA00511082_ERZ773131 | MGnify/ENA primary metagenome ERZ773131 (study PRJEB29015, sample SAMEA2737813) | human gut metagenome | biome: human gut; feature: human-associated habitat; material: faeces | place: China | collected 2012 ... | reverse complement strand
TTGCTATAATCAGGAATACCAATATTACTAGATGATGCTTTATTTTGCGAAAATAACAATCAGTAACCGATAGCTACATAGGAAACGCTTGCCCCGTAGGTTTGGTTTATTTTCTCATATTTCGTATAATACCCTGTATCAATTATACCCCAAGCTCCTTTTTCATTACTTTCATATATGTAAGGAGAAACATTACCTGTCGGCTCGGCTCCTTTCATTTGAAGGCTGACATTTAATGATAATAGCTTATTGGGGAATTCAATAGGGAATATTATGGTATACTTATTCCATTCTTCGTAACAAATATTTTTACTATCATCGACTGGAACAGAACCCCATTGCATGATTAAGCCATTCGGGAAGATATAATACCCGCCTTGGTCAGTAAACGTCGAATTGTTACTACCAGCACCTTGCGAAAATAACAATCAAAAAGAAGTCTCCCGAAGGAGACTCCTTTTTAGGATAAATCTTTCTTGGCAGGAATAAAATAAAACAGGTCTCTAAGTTTCATTGGTAGAATCTTCTCCCAATAGGTTTCCCAATAGCTTCTCAGCCGGATAATTTTTACGACATCACCCTTTCTGACAGAGAAGAACCCATTCTCTGCATGAGCTGAACCACATTTATGCCACGCAGTATGTCCGTTTACAGTGACATAATAATCTGTGCCAGAATGACATGCATATGCTTGAATATATCCATTTTGGGGAACGATGTATGTCCAGCTTGGTTGTTTAGAATCTAAAGTATTACTATAGCTTCTTGTTATCGAGAAATATGAAGGCAGTCCCGGATATTCATTCATGGGATTATAACCTGGCCAAGCAAGAGCGAAGATGGGTTGAGCATTAGCCCAGTCAGGGACAATCATAGGTACGGACTTCTCTTTACCATCAACAAAGAAGGTAATAGAGTCAGTATCTTCATCGTAGGCGATAGATATTGTATGCCCTTGCTTTTTGCTATCGTTGAGTACGTATGCATTTTGCGAAAATACCAATTAAATAAGAAAGAGCCTCTCAATAATCGGGAAGCTCTTTCTTCACTTTACATGCATGATGCAGTAGACAGTATAGGATGTTGGTTGTACTGTATCAAAATGACCATAGATAGAATTAGAAGGAGAAACTTTAAACTGTACTATATACTAAACTCACGCCACATTTACCAGTCTCCTCGGAATGTTACACTTTTGCTACCACCTACATTGCCTGTTGATTGATTAAAATACCATGTTCCTTGCAAAATTGCGCCAAACCTGTCTACAGCAAGTCTATCTAAACTGAAATAATCATTTTTCGATTCATTATACCACCAACCGCCTGGATTCTTATCGTGTACAGGCAATCGTATTGATGTGGCAGGTGGCATATCCATGTCCTTGCTGGTTCCATCTGAGTAACTGACGTGTAACTTCGTGCCAGAAACACTGATATCTGCTACCATCTTTGATGCTTTATTTTGCGAAGCTAATGGCACTTCTACACCATCCACGTAACCGTGAAGGCTCTTCGTGCTCTCTCCGTCCTTCTGCTCGTACTTGAGGGCGATGCTATTCAGCGCGTCTTTCGACTTGACGAACTCATTGCCATCAAGGCGGCTCTTGAGGCCCTTGTAGAGGTTGTAAAGCTCTTCATACTTGCTGTTAATCTGTGCCTGCAAGTTATTGATAGCTTCCTTGCGGGCATTGACTTCGCTGTTAATATTGTTCTGAAGCTTATTGTCAGCGGCCTGACGAGCATTGGCTTCGCTGTTAATATTGTTCTGAAGCTTATTGTCGGCGGCCTGACGAGCATTGGCTTCGCTGTTAATGTTGCCCTGGAGTTTGCTATCAGCGGCCTGACGGTTACTGATTTCCGTGTTGAGGGCCGCTCGCAGGTCAGTAAGCGAGGATTTGAGACTGTCAATCTGATTCGAGAGAGCCGCATCGGCGTTCTGGCGAGCCTTGGTCTCGTTCGAGAGATTATTGGAGATGGCCTTGTCGGCATCAACACGCGCCTGCGTCTCGGCGTTAATCATCTTCTGGAGGTCGTCGAGGTTGGCGTTAATCTGATTGATGTTATTGATGATATTTGTGAAGTTGTCCGCAGTTTCCTTCTTGAACGCGTCCAAATCAGAACTCAACTGTGAAATTTGCGAGTTGAGGGTCGTGAACATCTGGTCAATCTCGTCTTTGCTATAGACATCGAGGCCCTCTACGAGTGGCACCTCTGCGCTATAGCGCGAGATGAGGTCTCCCGTCTTGCGGACGGCGACTTTCATGACCTTGACGGTGTTGCCGTCGTCGGTCGTCTTAGTCCGCTCTAGCGTGACCTTAGATTCCCATTGTTTACCGTCTTCACCGACAAGGTCACTCATGTCTTTCCAGCTGTGCGTGACGGAGTCAGATTCATCATAGCCCTTCATCTTAATGACGGATGTCTCTACTGCGGCCATCTGCTCGCCCTGAGAACCGGCCTTGCCTGCGCTCATAGTCGAGAACATGCCAGAGTAGATGGATGCAAGGGCGATGCCGACGAGGCCGACGATAATCGAAGCCAGGACGGCATTGATGAGGATAATGCCTTTGCGCTTCTGCCGAAGCTTTGCTACCAGTTGTCGCACCATAGTAATTCCTCCTTTGTAGAATTAGAATTGCGTAAACCCTGCGTTCGCGCCCAGCTTGATAATCGGCAGGACGACGGCCGCAATGAGGACCGTGACCATCACGTAGATTGGCGTGATGACGACCATGCCGATTTTATCACCGACCTGGTCGGTCGCGGCCATGAGCTTCTCTCGATAGTAGACGCTCTGCTTGCGCATGATATCGCCGGTACGTCCTGCTACGCGGCCGGAGTGAAGCATACGGTAGAGCTTCTTATCGAAAAGTGGGATAATATCTTCCTTCTTGAGAGCTTCATCGAAGTAGGTGCCTTCATTGTCGACGTGATGTTTCGCCCGACGGATGAGGTTCCGAAGGAAGTAGTTGTCGGTTGCTTCTGCGGTGTGGTCCATGGCCTGCTCTGGCGGGATACCTGCATCGATGCAGATGCCCATGAGCGTGCAGAAGTCATACCGGACCTGATTCATGACAATCGGCTTCCAGAACGGGAGCTTCAAGAGAATCTTGGCAAGCCTCTCTGGGCTGTGGTCCTTGAGGTGGCGGTAATAGAAGAACAGGCCGATGAAGCCGAGTGCGAAAAGATACCAGTAATCAGAGATAGCCCCGCCGACCATCATGACAATCTGCGTCAGAAGTGGCAGGTCCGTGTTTAGGGAAAGCAGAACCTCGCCCATCTTCGGGATGACAAAGACGGCGGCGAAAAAGAACGCGAAGATGCCGAAACCAACGGAGATTTTCGGGACCAGGGTCGCCTGCTTGACTTTACTGCTAATCGTGAGGTCGAGTTTCTGACGGAACAGAATCTCCTGCAAGGCTTTCCCCAGCTGGCCGGTCTGCTCGGCGACGGAAAGGACGCCTGTCACGAACGGCGGGAAGGATTTAGGGTGCTTGGCCATGGCCTCGGAAAGCGGCAGGCCGTTATCGAGGTCACGGAGAAGCATGGTACAGAGGTTGTACGAAAAGCTCCCCTTTTCTTCACCGTCCTTGTAGGACTCGATAGCATCACTGACGCCAAGGCCGGTTGAAACGAAGTTACTGAGAATCTCAAAGAAGTCTACCTGCTCTGCTTTACTCAGAGCCGACTTTTCTCGTTCAAACATACTCAAACTCCTTTCTTTCTGGGTCGCTCTAGGATAGAGACTTGCAAAAGAGCTCGCTTGAACGCATCCAGCGACTCAAAGTAGATGCGCTCGTTGTAGCCCTTGCCCATGTGGTACATGGGGAAATACATCTCACCTTCCTTGTCTTCATGCTGGTTGTAGAGCATGGCAAGATTGGATTCCACCTGCGTCAAAAGGTCTACGCCGGTCTCAAACGGCGCATACCAGACGGCACGGAAGCTCCCCTTCTGCAAGATGATGCATATCGTAAGACCGACCTTCCCCTCTCCCCCATAGGGATTCGTGAACTCCTGCGGCAAGACATCATGGCGGTGGTCTCGATAAGTCTTGCTGTATGCCTGGCAGAAGGATACGGTTGCGGTATACTCTACCTGCGTACTCGTGACATATGAAGAGACCTGTTCCGTCTGGTAAGGACAGCCGATGCAGATGGGATTGCGTTCATGTGCGGCGACGCCTGCTTTCTTTCCGGCTTCGTCGGGATAGAACGCCACCTGGATTCCGTCGGCGTAGCAGTTCTCCTGCTTGTCATACGTCAGGCCGCATGGTGCGCAATATTCCATGTCCTTCCCTCCTTACGTGCGTCCGATTTTCTGGATGACATCGGAAAGTTCGGCCTGGCCATGTGCGACAAGGTGGAGCCCTTTTTCCCACATCGACTGGAATCCATGCTTTTTCAGGATGCGCGGCACCGTCGAGAAGTCGTCCATCTTCAAAAACTCCGTGCGAATATCATCATCAAAGACGACGTACTCTGGGATAGCGACGCGGCCCAAGAGGCCGTCCTGGCACCGACAAGCTTTCCGGTCGGCGGCATCGCCGCGTTCCCGGAGGTTCGCGTTCGGGCCGGTCAGAAGCTTAATCTCTTCTGGCGTCAGGACTTCTTTCTCTTCTGGTGTCAGGATGTGCTTGCGCGAGCAATGCGGGCACAGGAGACCGATAAGACGCTGGCAGACGATGACTTTCATCTCAGCCAACAGGCTCATGCGCGAGACATCGAGGTCCATCAGACGGTTGATGGTACGGATGCAGTCACCGGCATGGACGGTCGAGAACATGCGAAGGCCGGTCTGGCAAGCGCGTGTGGCGACCTGCGCGTCTTCACTGTCTCGAATCTCGCCGTAAGTGATGATATCCGGGTCGGAACGAAGAGCGGACTTCAAGGCAAGCTTGCCGTCGAGCATCAGGCGCGTATCATCGGCCTGGTGCTCTTCGACCTGGATGTTCCGTTCATCGACATACTCGATAGGATTCTGAATCTCGAAGATGATGAGGTCATGACCGAAGGACGCATAGAGATGACGGACGTACTCCTGCATGGCCTGGATACTCGTGGATTTACCGGTACCGACTGGGCCGGAGAGCAGGTACATTCCTGCGCCACCCTGGTACAAAACGCGCTTGATGGTCTTGAGGTCATTGCCCGAGTAAATCGTCTCAAGCGTCTTGATGGACTTCATCTGCGGCAGGAAACGGACGTTGGCACTCTGACGCTCATTCGTGCTATCGCCAATCGGGTTAGTCTGCAAGCGGCACTCAACGACCGTGTCGTTGTGTACCATCATGAAGTGACCGGAGTTCGGGACGCGGCCCTTATCCTGGGCCGCATTGGAACTCTTATCCATCTGTTTCAGAATGTTGATGACCTGGACGGCATCGGACGCGAGGAAGTTCCATTCGCTTGAGATATCCTTGACAAAGCCGTTGATGCGAATCTTGACGAAGATACCGTTGGAATACGGGATGAGGTGAAGGTCGCTGGCTTTCTGCTCGATGCACGAATCCAGAAGACTCATGACCTTGAGCTTGAGGCTACTGGCGTTCTCGTCGCTTGTCTGTGACTTACGGATAATCTGGCGATAGTTCGCAAGGTCGTAGTATTTACTGAGTGCCTTCTTGACGTTATTCTCTTCGGCAATCATGATGCGGACCGTGCGCCGGACGCGTTTAGCAATCGTACCCTGGTGCTTTAAAGTATCCGAAAGGTCCGTAACGAGCTTCAACTGGTTCCGGTCTGTAATCTCTACCGGGATAAGATGATACTGGCTGACGAGGTCTTTGGGGACCTTTGCTAAAAGGTCTTGCGGGATATCCTGCTCGGATAGGTCCTTATCATAGTAGAGTCCGGTCGATTTCATCTGTGTCAGGAGTTCGTCTTCCTGGCTATCTACGACTTCGAGGTTATCCGTCGGTTCAAGAATAGACGGCATATCGCTCCCTCCCTTACTTCATGGACGACGCGGCAGACGGTACGTTCTTGGCCCAGTCTTTAGAAGGCAGGAACTTATCTGCTTTATCTTTCTCTACTTTGGCATCATGTTTCGTGAGTTCGCGGTAGAGGTCCTGCGGGTCGAGGTCATCCGTCACGATGAACGGCGTAATCATGATGTAGACTTCTGCATAGTCCTTCGAGTGCGAATGATACGAGAAAAGTTTGCCAAGAATCGGGAGGTCCATGAGACCCGGGATGCCCGAGAGGTTATCAAGGTCCTTGGCACTCATGAGGCCGCCGATGACAAACGACTGGCCGCTCTTGATGTGTGCACTCGTCGTTGCTTTACGCGTAGCCATCTGCGGAGCTTTCGTATCGCCGGAGGATACCCACCCCGTGATATTCGAGACTTCCGTGGAGACCGTGAGCGTGATATCACCGCTTGCTTCATTGATGATTGGCGTCATCTCAAGCTTCGTGCCGACATCTTCATACGTGACCGTGAGCGTATTGTAAGAACCCGTATCACTGCGCGTGAGGACCGGGACACGGTCGCCAAAATCTACGACGCCCTTCTGGCCGTTGAGACTCATGACCATTGGGCGAGCAATGACTTTGCCCTTCGAGAGCGACTTATTGGCCGTCGAGTTGGCCGCAAAGGTAAGTTTCTCAATCCAGTTGCCATGGAGCGTGTCGGAGCCACTGCTGGATGTGGATGCCGTATGGGAGTACGTCGGAAGCGTGTACGTAAGGCCGAGGTCCAGGTCCTTGCCATGGTCAATCTCGATGAGCTGGGCCAAAAGGAGGCACTGAGCGACCGGATGGTCGAGAGCATCTAAGCGACGCTGTACTTCTGTCAGCTGGTACGGCGTACCCGTGACGGAAATCGTGCCGGTCTCCGGGTTGGCGTAAATCTTGGCCGCATCGATGCCGATGCTCTGGAACTCCTTCGAGAGAAGGTCTTTATTCGCGTACTTGACGGAAAAGACCTTGCTCTGCATCATCTGGTCGCCGGTCGTGACGATGATATTGTTGTCGTCGGCCATCCAGTTAATGCCGAACGCGCGGGAAAGGTAATCAAGGGCCTGGTCGCATGTCACCTGATGGAGACTCATGTACACATTGCCCTTGATATCGCCATTGACGACGACGCCCTTCTGGGCAATCTTGGCGACGCCGTAAAGGCTCTGGGCAAGCGGCGTGCCGCGCCAATCAAAGTTATAGCGATGGTCGCCTGCAATGCTCGTGCGTGCCTGGTTCGGCATCGGGATAGCCGGAAGGCCGGACGCTTCTGCGGCAGGAGAAGACGGGACAGATGGAGACGGAACGGACGGAGCCGAGGCGGTCGCCTCTTCTGCCGGTTTGGTCGTCTCAGCAGGAGTGGATGCAAGTTCGGCCGTCTCTTCGGCGGCTTCATTTGGTTTCGGCAGGAAACGGCTGTAATCGCCATGACGCGATTTGGTCTGCGCATCGTAGCTGTCCAGAATGGACTGGATGCGCTGACTAAAGGTAAGAGCACTATCTTCTTCTGGTTCGCTCTGGTCCGTCGTTGCAAGGACGTTGCGGGCCGCTTCGCGTGCGGCAAGTTCTTTCTGAGCGCGTGCGACTTCGGCCTTGAGGTCTTTGAGTCGCTGTTCTTGCGACTGCGTGCTGTAAGCCGATTCTACTGGGATGGCGGCTTCGACATCTGCGGGAAGGGCCATGCCGCCGCAGAGGACGGAAACGCCCATGAGTCCAACGAGGACATTCTGACGTAAATGGTTCATGCTTCTATAATTCAATGCAAGTCACTCCTTATTTGTACTCAAGTTTATCGCCGTTATCGAAACGGATACCATCACCGCCGATGTACGCGATGCGTCCGTCATTGTACGTCTCGCCCTCTCCTACGACGGTTCCATCGGACAAGATAGCGATGTTCGTGCCGTCTTCACCGGTCATGACGCCCTGAACGGAAACAGAGTTTCCAGAAGAGCTATTCCCACTGGACGAATCCGGAGCTGGTGGAACCTTGACGTTGAGTTCCCCAGGAGCCGGAAGCGACGACGGACGCGGATTGATGGCCGGGATAGCCGGAAGAGACGAAGCGGCCGGAGCCGAGTAAGACGGGACGGAAGGACGCGGCGCGGCGATTGCTGGAAGCGTCGCATTTCCTGAAACAGGTTTGACGGCGTTCGTTTCGCCCGTCGGGACGACGTTACCGGAAGCGACTTCGACAAATGGATTGACCGCAAGGGCCTGGACATCAATCGTCGAAAGGGACGTGCTATCGTCTTTGGCTTCTTCTTTCTGTGCGTGCGTCGGCGGTGGAGCCGTCGGCGAATGGAGCACGACGTAGCCGATGCCACTGGCAAGGCCGAGAAGGACGGCAAGGACCAAGAACTGCTGGGGCTTGACGGCATTCTTCTTTGGAGCGACTTCCAATTTTGTGCTCGGTTCGACACGGTCCGGGATGGTCATCTCAAGCGGCTCTTCGTCCATTAAAGGGTCTTTCTTGCGCGAAAGCTTCGTGCGAATGAGATATAAGATATCTTCGATTTTCTGATTCAACGTGTATCTCTCCTTTCTCATTCGACGACATAGACGCGGTACTGCATCGTCGTCTTGATGGCACCATTCTGCGGTGCGAGCTTGAGTGAGATGATATGTACGAGTGCATTACGAGCGCGGAACATCTGCAAGAAAGAAACGGTGTCCTGGTACGTGCCCGAGATGGACATCGTGAAGTCCTGGTACGTCGCTTTCTTGTCCTTGCTCTGTGTCCTAGCCATGACTTTGTAATCATCGAGTTTCAGATTGTGACCCTGAACGGCATACAGGATATCGGACGTGACGGATTCGACCTGGTCTGGTTTGACGGGGCGATACGTCTGGTCTTCGAGGAAGTTCACTTTCTCTTTCCAGTCGGAAATGGTCTTCTGCATCTCAACGGTCTGCTGTTTCACGTTCTGCGCCTGCTGGTACGAGAGTACCGCTTTACTGGTGCCGAAGAGTGTCGCAAGGACGAGGACGCCGGTCACGGCGACATAGCCCATCATGCTTCGATTGCTACGCAGGATACCGGACTGGAAGACGGTCTTTAGGTCCATCATTTGCTTCCCCTCCCTATCGTGAATTTCGCGGTCTTGAGACCGTGTGCATCCGCGTTGATGCTATTGATGGTCGCGTTCGAGAACGCCGGTTCATTACTGAGCCGGACCTGGAAGTCTTGAAGACTCAGTTCGTTCTGGGCAACGGCTGTGAGCTGGACGTATTTGTCATTCGTGCCGCCTTTCAGCGATTCTGGATTCTTGGAGCCAATCTCGACGGTCGTGAATCCGCATCCATCTGGGCGATTGACGACGAGCTTGCTGAACGCGCCAACGACGTTCTGGTCTTCATTCTTCGATTCCTCGATGATGCTGATTTCCGACTGAATTTCTCCAAGGTCCTTCTTGGCCTGCCGGTAATCGTTCTGCAAGGAACTGGGAATCGTAATTGACGAGAAGTAGACAATGGCACCGACTTCGACGACAAGTGCGGCAAGAAGGCCCGTCGAAAGGACGCGACACCCGCGCTGGATGATGCGCTTCCACTGACGCTTCTTGACGGCATCCTGCGCTTCGGCCGGAAGGAGGTTGCCGCTCGTAATCGTGATGAAGGACTTCTTGTTGGCGTAGACCGGATTGCTGATAAGCGTCTTATCCTCGTCATAGACTTGGAGTAAGGTGCCGATAACGGGCATCCAGAGGCCCTGCTGAGATTCGGGAAGGTCCGTGTGAATGAAATCTGGAAGATTGAGTTCCTTCGGGAGTCGGATATGGACAGCCCCGATGCGAAGGATTTGCGGATTGTCCGAAAGGACGATGTAGGGCATATCCGTGTTCATGTTCGTGTACGTCTCACCAGCGGCATAGTCGTTGGCGGCGTAGGTTGAACTGACATCCATGTTTACATTGAGGTTATTCTTCTCGGTCAGGTGCTTTTCCGTAAGGGATGGTGCATCCGAGAGGAAGATACCACCGGCCGGAGAGTACGTGACAATCGAGGCGCGGTCCGGGAAAATCTCGACAACCGGCATTTCCTGTTGCCACTGACCATAAGCACGGAAGAAGGAAAGGGACGCCGGTTCCACGGATACGATGGCCACGCGTTCCTGCATCGACGCCTTGACGAGACGGTCGATGTACTGCTTCTTGAGTGCGTAAATGGATTTGCGGTTTGGTGCCGGGGACTTTGTCGAAACTGGCGAGACGACATAGAAGTCTTTCATCGGTTCGCCGGTATGCTCTTCGATGATGGTGGCCAGGTTGTCTTCATTGATGTACTCAATGCAATCGACATAGCTAAAGAGATAGTCCGGCAGGACAATGTAGACATCGTCACTTCCGATATCGGTATGCTTCTTGAGCATTTCAAGGAACCGGCCGAGATTTGGGAGTCCGGCAGAGCCGGTCTCAGTCAGATAAGATAATGCCGTATCGTACTCTTGATACGACTCAACAGCAAATGTCTTGTCTTTACGGATGCTGGCCGACAAGACTTGCGTCCGGTCCGGACGGAAATAAACGGCAATCAATATAAAAACCCCTTCCCTTACGCTTCATCGAGACCGAAGAACTTATCAAGCTTGGCCGTCTTGAGTGCCTTCAAAACGGCACCACCCGCGTTCTTGATTTTGAAATTCTCTTCGCCGACCTGGACACGGATTTTCTTGAGCTGGCGGTTGACCGAGGAATCGCTGTACTTCGTATGCGCGAAGTCCACCAAGACTTTCGTGCACCCCTGCCCATACGCTTTCTTGAGTTCCTCATCGACTTCGAGCGTGCGTACCAGGTCATAGCGACCCATGACGCTGATGACGGCCGTATCGCCGTCAATCGTAACATTTTTCATGACGATATCTCTCCTTTACATGGTTGCGAGAAAGTTATCGAGATAGCCGACACATCATCATGTTTGGCTATCTGACTCTCAGCAACATTCTCTTTTTGATAGACAAGCTCGAAAAGCCCGTCGGAACAACAAATGATATCAGTGACGCCTTCTAAAGGAAGGTCGTCGGTCTGGTAGGTCGCGTTTTCGTCAAGACCGAGAAGGTAACTTTCTGCTTCTACGACCTTGAATGGTTCGCCTACCTTTCGGACCAGGATGCCAGGCATACCGGCCATTGCGTAATGGAAGACCTGGTGCTCGTAATCAAGGTGGAACACGATAGCCGCAGGCATGTCTTCTGGCATGTTGTTGATGGATACTGCAAAAAGGTCTTCATTGACGCTTGATAGCACTTCGGATAGTGATGTATAAAGGACGCCACTTGCATAAATGCGAAGGTCCTTTAGAAGAAGTGTCCGGAGGGCCTTGACCTGCGAGAAGGCCAGGATGTCATGGCCGGTACAATCAAACAGGATGCCGAAGAGGTTGCCCTTCTCGTCCAAGAAGTATGTGTACGAGTCGCCAGATAGTTCGTTATAAGCGGAAAACAGGCTACTGACGAGGAACCTGCCGGGAACGTCAATCTTTTTCGGAAGCTCCTGGTATTGAAGTGACTTAGCGCGTTGAATCTCGGCACCGTGTCCAGCCGACTGCATCTTACAGTTCAAGTAGTAGAGCACTTGGGCTTTCATCATACTGGAAAGGGTCTCTTGCTCTACTTTTGGGCAAAAGTAGTCAGCTTTGGTGTTCTCGTAAATCTGCCCGACGTTGTAGAGGTACGTCCGCATCTTCGGACCGTTCTGACTGTCCTTCAAGATGGTCGATACGCTCATACCGGACATGTCCGGCAAGTCGCAGTTGATGAGGACGAGGCCCGGAAAAAGAAGTTCCGCGTCTCGAAGGCCGTCAAGGCCGTTCGTTGCGACATGCAATTTCGCAGGATAAGAAGATAGCCACCTTGTAAGCCAACCTTGAATCGTTTCCGGTTTCGGGTCGATAAGTAAGATATGCTCGACTGCCCATGTCATAGAATCACTCCGTTCTCACGAACGAGGAAGCGAGGGACCAAAGCTCCGATGCGCGTTACCGGGACGGGTTCGGCGTGGTCTCGAATGGACGTGACGAGCGTTACGGCCTGGCCGTGACTATCAAGATACAGGTAATCACATCCCGTCAGCATGTACCAGAATCCGGTACTGGCATCCGATAACCCGACATAATCGCCCCAATCCATGTTCCGCGTGACGGGGTCCTCTAGGAGAGCCTGCAAGCTCTTCTGGTACGCTTTCGCGTCGAAAGGATGCGTCCTTGAGAGGACCTGTACGGAAACGGTACTTGGCATGACTTGTACGACAATCGTGATGAACGCTTTCTTTGGACCATCGAGGGCATATCGCGCGGCATTGCAGACCGCTTCTTCGATAGCCTGGTTGTACGCGTCGTCTCGGTACGTCATCGCCTGCTCTAAGAGCGTGTAAAGCTTCTCCTGAATGGGCCCGAATCGCTCCAAGCCAATGAACTCAAATTGATGATACTGCAACAAGGTCCCTCCCTTTTACCAGGTGATGAGCGGAATGATGCGATGCACAATCCGGTCGGTAGATACTGGCCCCATGTAACGACCGTCCAGGCTACGCCCTGCCGTAGAGAACGGCAGGAAGGTTCCTTCTGGAATCTCGAAGACGCCGTACTTTACCGGAATGGCATGGCCTTTGCCGTCGTCGGTTGAGATAGAACCGATGTAATGGTCATCAATCGTGAAACGCATGGAGATGTTATCCGTCTCATAGTGGTGGCCCGCCATGGCGACGTGCTTCAAAAAGAGGATATTGCCTTCGCTTTCTTTCATCCAGCCGTTCTTGTGGGCCATCTCATAGACCCAGTCCTCTGGCGCGAAAGAAACAATATCGCCGTCCCGCAGGCCAAAACTTGGAATGGCCAGATAGACGCCAAGCGGCAGGCTGGCTGAGACGTTGAAGTAGAGTATCCTAGGAACGGGAACGATGTTCGGGAAAGCCAGTACGAAGACGTAAAAGGCCAGGGCCAGAAGGACGCCCCATCGTTTCAGTTTGCATTTCATCTCGTGAAAACTCCTTTCGATACAATCTCATGGTTTATATTGTACCCAAAGAAATCGCCTGTACTTTCTTATGTTTTTGCAAAAAAGGATAAAAAAACGGCCTGTCCACAATGGACAGGCCGTTTCTGGCTTACTTAGTGCGGGAAAGTCTTCTCGATGGGCAGGCTCTTGTAGAAAATGCCACTGAGGAAGGCGGCTGTACCGCCGCAGACCGGCGCAACGAAGTACGTGATAGAGCTGAGGAAGGTCGGCAGGATAGCCGAGAAGAGGCATCCGGTAAAGCCCCAGACGAAGAAGCCGACGCTCGACAAGAGCAGGACGGCAAGTTCCGACGCCACGTTCCGGAACCTGTGGGTCTTCCACCAGGCGATGCCAGAGAATGTCACGGCGAAGGCCAGGAGAAACACGATGATATCCGGGAGGAAAAGGGAAAGAATGTCTGAGACGCTGAAGAAAATCGCAAAGACAAGTCCGGACATACAAAGATACGGCAAGAAGAATCGAACGGTATCGACATGAGACCGATAGCTCCACCTTGCACCGACATACAAGAAGAGGAACGCAAGACCCAGGTAGAGGAAGTTTACAAAATAAGCAATCATACAAGGCTCCTTAATCATAAATGTAATCATGGACGGACTGCTCGTACTGGTGCAGGTATCGGCTGAATGAGCCGCTTGACATGCCGCATGAGCTGGCAAGAGCTTCTTTCGAGAGATGCGGATTCTCGCACCTTGCGATGACGGCGCGGTTCATGCGCTTCTCTGGATGCGCGAGGCAGTCATTGAGACTACGGAGCAGTTTGTTGTACTGGTTATGCCGGTAGTCAATCGCCTTAATCCAGTATTCGTCAATGACTTCCCCGTTCGGGTCGATGCGCTCTTTGGCGAGCATGAAGGCCGATAAGACTTCCAAGAGGTTGATGATTTTCTTCTGCGCGTACACGTCATGTCGCGTCAGACGGAACATCACGATATTGGACACGTCCTGCAAGATGCGGTTCTTCCAGTTGTTGAGCTGGGAGATGGACACGCAGAGATGCATGGCCTGGTACTGGACCGTCTGATTTTGGCGATACTTGAGGTCCAGGTACGACTGTAAGATTGGCTCCTGCTCTTGCACGACGCTGTTGATGAGCACGCGGTTCGCTTCGAGCCGGAGCAAGCGGAAGAAGATTTTTCGCATATTGTTGTTCGACATAGAACACTCCTGGCAGAAGAGACGGAGCGAGGCTTGCTCCTTTCGTTCTGCTTCGGTCTCTGTGTAATGCTTCGTCAAAAGGTCCGAAGCAAGATAGAGTTCAAGACTGTTCTTTGGCGTTTTCGTTGTCTTTTCAAGTATCATGGTGGGTTCCCCTTTCTTTTCTTACGCGAGTCCCCAGAGCACTAGAGGATTCGCATATTCATATCCCCCATCCGCACTGCGGATGATATATTCAAGATGGAGATGCGGTCCGGTGACGTTTCCCGTTGCGCCGACCAGGCCAATGACCTGTCCTGCGCCGACCGCATCGCCAATCTCAACATCGACTTCACACATATGCGCGTACCGTGTATAGCAATCATAATCGGCATGATACAAGAGGACCTGGTTCCCGTATCCGTCTTCATAGTCCCCTGCTTGCACGACGACGCCGTCAAAGAGTGCGGGGACGGCCGTCCCGTAATCATAGCCAAGGTCCACCCCGGCATGGAATTTCCAAGTGCCGTAAATGGGATGGATGCGCCATCCGAAATCACTTGTGACCGGCAGGTCAGCGGCAGAGGCTATGCCGCTGATTGCCAGGATGCATACCGCTAGAAGGCTTGCAATCAAGTGTTTCAATGCTTGTCATCTCCTTAACTTCCCGTAGTAGTTCAGATTATTGACTGGTGAAACGCTCGATTGGCGTACCTTGCAGTGTTGCCGCTCTGAGAGCGGCGCACGGATTGGTTCGAGACGGTCGCCGAACTCCTCTTGAAGCATCGCTTCGACTTCCTGTACAGGTTCCGTATGACAGACAACGCCGTAGGTGTAATCTTGGTTGGCGGTCTTTTTCGATTTGCGCGGGACCTGTGTCGCAAGCGATGGGAAAAAATCATCGTCATCAAATTCATCATCATAAGAACGCATAAGATTCCCCTCTTTCTTACTGCTCTTCTTTATCCGGAGCGTCTTGGACGGAATAGGCGTAAATGGTCGTCTTCGGATTTACGCTTCGAGCAAGGACGGTCTTGATATCGTAATTTCCGGCAATCTCTTTCGCCTCTTCCAGGCTGGAAGCTCGGACGGTCGTCTGGCCGGTCAGACGAACATCGAAGTGGATTTTGTACTTTGCCATGTTTTCACTTCCTTTCGTTACAAGAGGACTTCGTCAAGCATGAGGATTTTGACCTGCAAAGCCGACGCTCGCATGTTCCACTGACTTGCGACAAGCTTATCGGTCTCGGCATAGGCACGAGACTGCGCCTCGGCGTACTGCAAGAGTCCTTCAAGCGTCTTCTTCTGTTCGCTTGCCACCCAGTCATTGGCTTCTTTCTGCGGGTCCGTGAAGCGTTTCGGAACAGCGGCAACGGTAATGGTCAGTTCCGGGTTCGGCGGTACGGCCGGTTTCTCTGCTTCTTCTGGCGATACTGGTTCTTCTGCCGGTTCCTCTGCATCAACGCCACTTGGCTCGATGGGTTCGCCCAGCTCGTCTGAATCGTCCATTGCTGGTTCTACCGGTTCCTCTGCTTCATGCTGAGATGGTGTGGATGGCTCTATCGGTTCTTCCGGCTCCCTATCGTCGTCGGAAGTAGGCGACTCGTCGGTCTCTATGGGTTCCTCTGGTTCCGATGTTTCGGCCTTGCGCTGATTGCGCTTGAACTGCCGGATTTCCTCGATAGTCCCTTTGCAGGTCCCCTCTTTGACGGCCCCCAGGTACGACTCTTGCGTCTCCGGGTCTAAAGAACCGAGTTCTGCGCCGCAGGTGATACTGAGCACGCCCTGGTCGATGGCTTCTTTGACGGACGGGATGAGCTTCCGAAGTGAGAGTCTTCTCTGTAAGACGGTCTCCGGGATGCCAAGAATCTCATTGGCGAAGAAGGTCCGGAAGTTCCCGCGCTTTCCTTCTGGCTTCGTTGCAAAGAGTTCGCGGGCAAGTGGTTCTAAATGCTCGACCTCTTGAATCTGCTCGTCAACGGTCAGGTTCTTGCGCTGGCCCATGTTGCTGTACATAAGGTACGCCTCGGCGATGCGTTCCGGGTCGATGGTGGTCTCACCGATTTTCCACGGCTTGAAGGTCCTTACGATGCAGGGAAGTGTCGTCTCTGTGACCTTCCCTTCGTCCAGGAGCTTCTTCCAGGCTGAGTAACGGCGATGGCCTGCAAGGATGAGATACGGTGGCTCCCCTTCCTTTCCACTCTCTGGATTGTGCTCGACGGAAAGCGGCTCGACAACCTGCGAGAGTTCAATCTGATGCGCGAGTTCGTCGATATCACGCAGGCCGTAAAAGTTCTTCGGGTTGAACTTAAGGTCCTTGATATCGATGAGCTGGACCTTTGCTACCCCGTCCAGCTTGTGTTCTTCCTGGCTGGCTTCCTGGCTGGCCGTGTTCAAGAAATGACCAAGACCTAACCCTCTTCTCTTCTCAATCATCGGAAATCTCCTTTCGTATCGGTCGGTAAGACGTGAAATGCAGACCGGAATCATCCTGTTTTACGTGATAGTAATAGCGGCCATATGGCCCATGCGGCGGCAGGATGCTTGCCGCTCCCCATGCAATTTGTGTAAGGACCGGTTCGTCGGTGCCATAAAGCTCCAAGATGAGGTCCTTGTGGTCCCCCTGGTCCGTGACGGTAATGGCCCCTATGTTAGTCTCACTAGAGGCCATTGTGTCGTAGGACAGAGCTTGCTGTAGTGCGTGTTCCTGCTCTTGCTCGATGACACCGTCAAAGACGATGGGCTTGAAGAGTAAGAAGATGACGACGGTAATCCCAAGAAGGCCCCAGAGGACACGCGTCACGGTCCGTTTCCAGCAGACTGGAAATAAGAGAGGTAAGACGCCAAGCAGGAGAAAGGCCGTGAGCGTGATGTAAGCCGATGCGGTCTCAATCTCCGCTAGGTTCGCGAATAGTTGTGCCAAGTTCATCACCTCCCTTATAGGACGGTCGCGCCGGTGTAGCTGGCCTGGATGAGTTCTGCGAGCTTGAAGACGAACCGCTTGAAGTCACGAGCGTACCCGCTATGCGGAGACAGCTCAAAAATCGTCTTCTCGTCGTTGATGACATGGTCCAGCCACCGTTGTGTGCTCTTGCCGCCGCGAATGGACGGGAGCATCCGGTAGTCCTTCGAGAGTTCTTCATAGATGTGCGCCTCCCAGATGGCCGTGCACTGGTTGATGAGTACGCCAAGAACATTTAAGTGCCAGCCGAGCTGTGCGTTGTAGTTCTCAATCTCGTGTTGGAGTTGACGGATGCCCTGGATACTGAATTTATTCGGCAGGACCACGGCGATGAGGTCATCTACCATGGCCAGGCCGTTTAAGACCGGAATGTTGCTGTCCGGTGGATTGTCGATGATACAGATGTCATAATCGTTTGCGACCGGTTCGAGTGCTTTCTTCAAGATGTTATCCTGGCGGCCCTTCGGGTCTTTCAGAATCTCGATGTTCACATCGAGAAGTGACGCATCGGCGGCAATCAGGTCAATATGCGGATACCGCGTCTTCTGGATAGCCTCGCGTGCGGTCGCCTCGTGCCGGAAGATATCGGTGAGTGTCGGTTTGTTGGGGTCGGCATGGAACCAGCTTGACGCGTTGCCTTGCTTATCCGTATCGATGAACAAGACACGGTTCTGGTCCCAGTATTCTGCCAGAGCGTAAGCGGTATGGATGGAGATGGTCGTCTTGCCGACACCTCCTTTCCAGTTGATGAAGCTGATGGTCCTCACAAAAATCCCCTCTCTCTCGTAATCAGCAATGTTTCAGTTCGTTTTCGGTAAGGTCCGGGTCTTTCCAGAACGTTATCGGCACTTGCAGGGCCTTACAGAGCTGTAAGAGACCGTCATAATTCTTGGGAATGGTACGGTTGTGCTCCCAGTTGTAGATAGTGCGCCTGTCCACGCCTATCTGGATGGCAAGGTCTAGTCTGGAATACCCGCGCAGTTCACGCAGGACCGCCAAGCGGCGGCCAAAGGATATCATGACTTCTCCTTCTGCATGAATCCACTCAAGACTTCGATGATGTTGACGAGCGTGCCGTCAAAGTCGGAGAGCCGGTCTTCCGGAATCGCATACAGACTGCTCTTCCTGCCGAGCATCCCCTGGATGCACTCGATATCAAGCTGGACTTTATGCATGAGCGGGTCGGATATCCATTTTCCCTCCTGGTACATGGTGATGAAGGAAGACAGCTCCTGCTTGGCATAGTCCAAGTGGTCGATGAGCTTCAGGATTTTGGGAAGTTCGGCAGTGTCGAAGTCCATCATGCGAACCTCGGCCGATATCTGCTTAAGCTTCCGGTCGGACGCTTCCAGGTATTGGTCGATGAGAAGCGGGAGTTCGGAGATACCGCCAAGACTCAGGATTTGACGATACTTCTTGAGCTTGCTCTGCAAGATGCGGTTGTTCCGCTTCAAGTCCTCGTAATCGACCGGCTCCATCGGCACGACTCGCGTCGAAAGGCTCGGTTGCTGTCGTTTCTTCAATCGTGCGTTTTCTTCTTCCAGGGCCTTGATGCGGTCCTGTAATGCGGATAAGTCCTTTTCTTCTCCCATAGTGTTCTCCTATCCCCTCTTCACTCAATCACGGTAATCTCACGGAATCGATAGTCTCCTTCGCGGTTATGTAAGAAGAAGCACATCTCGGCTAATCGGCTTGCGACGGCCATGCCGACGACGCTTGCGAGTTCACGCGGATTGTACTTGCTCGTGACAATCGTCGTGAGTTCCTGCTCGTACCTTGCATTGATGAGGACGAAGAGACGTTCCTGCGCCCAGCTTGAGAGCATCCCGTTCTTTTCGGTCCGTCCCTCTCCTAAGTCGTCGATGACAAGTACCGGAGCTTCTACAAAGAGCTCGAAGAGGTTTTCATCGGCGGCATGGTCCTTGCTGAAGCTGGCCTTGATACTGTCTAAGAAGGACGCCATCGTCATGAACAGGCATGGCGTACCGTACTGCTTCTGCAAAGCCAGGAGCGTCGCAATCGCAAGGTGCGTCTTGCCGGAACCGAAGCCGCCGAAGATGTAGAGGCCCTTCTTACCAGGCTGATAGGACTGGACCCAGTCTTTGCAGAACGCCAGGATTCGTTCGGTCTTGAGCGACGGACGAAAGGTATCAAAGGTCCGGGTCCGAAACTTTTTTCCGACGAACATCCTGCCCATGATGCGCTCGTATTGTTGTTTGAGCCTGGTAGTCTTGAGGAACGGGCACGGCGTACTGACGATGCGCGGCGTGTCGCTATCGGTCTCAATCGCTTGATAGTACCCACCGCATCGCATGACCTGGTCCGGTGTATGAGAGCACGATTGACAGCGAGCTTCCACATGGTTGAGACTCGCGATACTGTAACTATTCATCTTGACCCAGTCTTCCGGCAGGGCCAGGTGATGCGCTTCAAGGTAACGGCGTGCTTGAGCTTCGGTACTACTGACGCACGCTTCGATGTCGAGCGGCAGTTCATCAACGTGTAACGGTGCATCACGCCGGAGTTTCTGCACAGTACCGTTAAAATCCGTACTTCTTCCAGACATCGCTGTAGCGGTCGTCGTCGGCTGTTTCTTCATGTACGCTCTCTCCTTTCTTTACTAGAGGCTTGTTCTCGTTCTTGAGGATGGTATAGACATAAGCTAGTGTATGGGCCTGATAGCTGGATGCAAGGGCTATGGCTTCTCTGACTGGTGCTACACCGTAATTCGTCAGCAAGAATCGGAAGAGGACTTTGTCCTGTTCTCGAATCGGGATGCCACTCGTCTCAGAAAAGGATTTGACCTGCATCTCTTCATCCGTCCATCCATCCATCTCCTTTGTTGTCATGGACGAGCTTCCAACGCCCGTCTGATGGAGAGAAGTCTCTTGTAAGGTATTCTCTTGTATAATAGTAGGTTTGTTCATTTTGAACATATCGATTTGTTCATTCTGAACAATTCGATTTGTCGCTGGTGGCAAATCGATGTGTTCATTTTGAACAAATCGAGGGGAAAAATCGCCGCGAACCCTTGAAACATCACGATTTACTGGTTTTGAACAAATCGATTTGTTCGTTTTGGACACATCGGAAGAAGAAGCATCCGTAGGAGCCTCTTTTACCGGTTTTTCCCCATCCATTTTCGCGTACACGACTTTGTGCTCGTCTCCCCACGCATAGAGTTCGTCAAGTGTCGGTGGAAGCTCGAAGTGACGTTCAGCAAGACGCGTGTACTTGCGTTGCAAGCTGGACGACCCGAGGACCAGGCGGCATTTGTGTTCAGCCATGACGACCCTGGCGACTTCGGCCAGGCGGTTGAGTTCTTCATAGTCGAGCGTGTACCATTTCCGATGGTCCAGCGGAGATTGGTTGAACGAATCAACCAATAAGACTTTGAAATGTTCCCCCTGCACCTGAACGTCTTGCAGTGTGGCAATCACGCGCCGGAGCTTCGAGACGGACCACCAAGGGAACTGCAAGGACCATTCCTCAAGTGTGTTATAGACCCATCGACGGCCCTCCCGGACGTTGCGGGAATATTGGAGCCAGTATTGGAGTTGCTGTGCGAAGAGCGCACACGCCTCGCTTGTCACCATGGCAAGCGTCGGTAAGAACTGCATCGGGCTTTCCTGGATAAGCAGGATACTGCCCTCCTTAGATGGATACGACATGTGATTCCCCTCCTGTGAAAGTGTTCTCTACTCAATATAGACTAGAATTTCTAGTGAAAATTCTTATCTTTTCACAAAGAGCATGTCGTTTCGCGATGCCGTTCGGCTTCATGCAGAGCCTCGTAGAGGTCGCATCCATCGTATTCGTGCAGGAACGCAACGAATCGACTATAAAGCACTTTGTTCTTGCGTCCGAACCGGATGCATGGTAAGAGGCCGCTTTGTAGCAATCTTCGCACAAATTTTACATTGCATCCCATGGCCCGCGCGACATCGCTCGTCTCCATGAGGTGCTCTGTCATAGTAAAATCTGTCATGATAACCTCTTTTCTGCCTGTTCATTCTAAACAGACGATTCAATTACTTGTATTCAGCAAGGTGTACCATTCGTCTTCACAACCAAGGGCTTTTGCGATTCGCATCGCAACGCTGGGTGATGGATATCGCTGGCCACTTTCGACCATGGCATAGAACTGCCGCGATACCTTTGCCTTTCTCGCCACATCCTTCTGTAGCATATTCATAGATTCCCGTTGCCGGAGAAGCCACGAATAGTCCCTTTTCCTTGTTTCCATAAGGTGTTTACCTCCTTTCTGAGGCAACCTGTAGTTGCTTTTGACACTATGATAATAACATTTTGCTGGTTGTTTGTCAACATGTAGTTGCATAATAAGAGTAAAAAGTAAACATTGAGTTGCTTAATGATAAAAAATAAGCCTAAGCAACATTTAGTTTACATTTTAGAGAGGAATAGCAACATTTTGTGACGAAATAAGCAACATAGTGTTGCTATAATAGAAGAAAGAGGTGATAAGTTTGGAAAGTCGATTACGTGAACTGCGTTTGCAGAAGAAGGTCAGTCAAGGTGAAGTTGCCGATGCGATTCATGTCACAAGGCAAGCTTACAGCTACTATGAGAACGGAAAACGAGAGCCAAGCTTGGAGATAATCATGCGACTAGCAGATTACTTCGGTGTAACGATTGATTACCTGACATGCCGAAGTAACGTCCGTGTGGCACCAGAAGATTTACAGCTTCCCGACGACATGTTGCATCAGCTAAAGGAGACCAGCCAGCAAAATATAGCAGAATTATGGCAATATTTGAACTTCTTAGAGATGAAGGATGAAAAAAAGACGCGCAAGACCGGCAACAAAAAGTCGTGACTTTTTATCCGAGCAACTTCGAGTCTGGATAAAGCTCCATAAGAAAGATAAGTAGTGAGGTGAGATTGGTATGGTAATTCTTCATCAGAAACATGGAAAACGAGATATGAAGATTATAAAGGCCATCCGAGAGCATGAACGCATTACCATCAAGCGGATAGACAATGATTATGTCTTTGAATGGGACGAGGATGAAGTGAGTAAGCAAGAACTCCGTAATCTACATATACAGGCGGTATTGCTTCCAGAAGACTATGAGAAGTATTTTGCTTCATCCGTTGATGATACTTTGAAAGATATCGAAGAGGCATCCAAGAAGATGATTGCGATGCCATCGGATGAACAGGAGGAACTAGTGATTGAAGGTGATATCGCCTACTCCATCCCTTTGAATCATAGTGAACTACTCCTAGAACTGACGGATACGGTAAGAGGTCGTGAACGATTGCGATGCATTGTGTCAAGACTGGATGCACAGTTACAGCATATCCATCCGAACCAGCGTGTCCGTCTGCGAGGCTTCTTGACATTCTATCCAGCCTTTGCTCAAGTACAGATGGAAGCGAGCCGGATTGAGTTGCTTCCAGACGAGACAAAATTACTATTGAAAGAGCAAGAAGAGAAAGACAAATTGGCAAATGTCGTGAAGCATGAGAAGGTCCGCATCAAGGACGCCATAAGGGATTGGCATACAGTCCTGGTCTTTTGTCCAGACGATGCGGCCTGGAATAACTTCATCTCCATCACATCGCAGGATGAATCCAAGCAGAAGGACACGGACAAGGATATGCATGGCGAGGTACTTCAATATCATCGCGTAAGTGGTAGGAAGACCAGTGAAGAACTGACCGCACAGATACGAGCTTGCAATCAGGAAGATAAGTATAATGCAATTTGCTTCTTGCAAGGCCCAGTGCGAGACCGCTATGCTTATGCCCCCTTTTACTCAGCAGAACTTTGTCAAGCCATCAATGAGTCGCACATTCCGGTCCTGGCAGGTATCGGAAATGCAAAGGGCTATAAGCCGTTTTTCGTACAATATGTAGACTATAGTGCAAAGACAGCACAAACTTTGGCCTATAATCTCACATACTGGAAGGTGAAGAGCGGTTTTTCTAAAAACTCGCGTTCTGAACAGATGACGATAAAAGAATCTACTCAGACCGATTCTAAAAAGCCATCTTTGTTGGACAGAGTCTTGCACCGCTTATTCTCTAGTTAACTGCTATTTACTCCAAAACAAAAGCCTGCCACAGGACAGGCTTTTGTTTCTTTTCTTGCATCATATTGTTTTCTTTTGCATTTCCGCATGACCTTTTGTTGTATAGGAAAAGGTGATGTATTATGTATTTGAGGAAAATAGGCAATAAATGGTATTTCTCCATCATGGTAGACATGGCAGACGGTACGCGCAAGCGCATCGAACGAGTTGGAGGGCGAACGAAGACAGAGGCCCGCGAAGCGGCTCTCGCCTTAGTTCGGAAAGAAGATAAGTTCGGCCGTCTACTAGAACCCAAGAAAATCAAGTTCGATGAGTACCTAGATATCTGGTTCCAGAATCAGGTTCAGGGAGTCTTGGCTAAAAACACGGTAGATTCTTATCGTCACATCGTTGCACAGCTGAAAGAAGCCTTTGGCTCCTATCTCCTTTGCAATATCTCTACGCCGATATTACAGAACTATTTCAACTCGCTACAGAATGAATATGCTTTCTCAACCATAACACAGTTACGCGGCGTCTTGACAAAGATATTCAATGATGCTATTCACATCTATGAGTACATCGATAAGAATCCCGTTCGCTCGGCGAAAATCCGGCGTTCTCTAAATACCAATATCAATGAGCGTACTGCCAGTTTCTTCTCGAAAGCGGATATCCATCTGATTATCGAACGTTGGAAGAATAATCCTGTATTTTATCTGCCCATTATGCTAGCCTATCACATGGGGATGCGTATGGGTGAATGTCTGGCCCTGCGTTGGGACGATGTTGATTTTGAAGGGCGCATGATACATGTTTGCCGGAACCAGTACGATAAGGACGGCGTTGTCGATGTGAAGAAACGCACCAAGAATCGTAAAGACCGGTATATCGAGATGGACCAGGCCATTTGCGAGATTCTTGAGGCATGGAAGGAACGTCAGAAGAGCTGTCAGAAAGAGTATGGCGTGTTCTATACCAAGTCTGGCTACATCTGTACGCATCTTGACGGCACAAAGACTACATCGAACAATCTGCGCTACTTCAACACCTGGTGCGCTGAGAACCACCTTTCTGGCACGTTCCACAGCTTACGCCACACTCATGCGACACAGCTATTGGATGCAGGGATGGACCTGGACTATGTCTCTAAGCGTCTAGGGCACTCTAGTATCCTGCTGACCTCCAAGACCTATGTCCATGTATCGACCAATCGACGCCAGAAGGGCATCTCCGTCATGGACAAGGAACTCCTGACTACTGGTTCCCCTACTCCCTCTCGCTCTTCCGCAAATCCGAAAAAATTGCGGAAGAAATGAGGAAAGAGTCGCAGAACCCTTGATATATAAGGATTCTACGACTCTTTATACTTATCGGAAGTAATATGTAGGAAGTTGAAAGTATGGTTCAGCATGGCGTGTGTTCTTATAGTATTCTATTTGACTAATTTTGTGTGACTGACGACGAAACCTTATGACAGCGGCTATATTCTCGAATCGGTTAGCCTCTTGCTGTTTTATTGTTCTTTTGTATGTTTTTATCAGACTCATTCAATGTTCCTCCTAGTTTGTCTATTCCTAAAACAATAATGTACTTTCTTGTGATTTAGTGTTTACATTTCTACTGTAAGTGTTATAATACAAAACAATCTCACATCACTTTCATCATTTCTTATATTCATTTATCCATCTAGAAAGGACGCATGTATTATGGAGCAAAAGAACCCTCTCAAGATACCGAAGATCCTCTGGTTCCAGCTGTTTCTGCTGGCAATCGGCTATGCTTTTTACTCGGCCAACCGTCTATCCTTCGGCGTTGGCCTCAAGGCAGTTGCTGCCTCGCTGTCGCTGACTGCTGTACAGCTCGGTACGATTGGCACGATCTTTACCCTTGGACAGGCACTCATCGATATCCCGGCAGGTTATCTGGCTGACCGTTTCGGCCGCAAGCGCATGCTGGTCTTCGGCATGGTCGGGCTCGGCTGCATGACGGCCTGCGTCACGACTTCGGCCAGCTTTGTCGGAGCAGCCTTCTGGCGTGTCTGCTTCGGTATTTTCGAAGGATGCTGGAACATCGTCATGTACTCGGTGGCCGGCTCAATCTTCCCGGCTGCGCGCGCTATGCTCAATGGACTCATGATGACGTTCTACTCCATCGGTGCTTATGTCGGCCCGACTTATTATGGATGGAGCTTGGAACGCACAGGAGACTGGAGCATTGGTCTGACGCATATGGGCTTTGTCACAGTCATCTTCGGCCTACTCCTGATTTTCGGCTTCAAGAAGAAATACACCGACACTTCAACGGCCATCAAACGCATTCATCTCGTCGAGGCAGTTCGCACGGTCGGCTTCAATAAAGTTGTTTGGCTCGGTGTCCTCATCCAGATTCTCAACATCATCCCGTACTGGGGCTTCGCTTCGATGGGCCCGTACCTCTTCATGACCTACAAGGGCTTCAGCCCCACGGAAGCCGGGTCCTTCTTCGGTGCTATCTACGGTATTGGCGGACTCAGCGGTGTTATACTTGGCTTCTTTGCTGACCGCTTTGGCCGCAAGCCGACCATCATCTTCCTTTCAGGCCTCAACGCTCTCTGCGCATTCCTGATTTTCCATGTCATCCCGCAGACATCCGTCATCCTCTACATTGTCGGCGGACTCATGGGCATTGGTCTCCATGCCATCTATGTGCTTGGCTACACGATTGCCCAAGATGGTGTCAGCACGAGCCAGATTGGTCTGGCTACCGGCATTGTCGGCGCATCGAGTTATTTCCTCTCGTTTTTCTCCGGCCCGCTCATGGGCTTTCTGACGACGACACTCGGTCACGTGGCCGCTCTCGACATCATCGTCGTAGCATTTGAATTCTGCCTTTTCATCGTAGCATTGCTCATGAAGGAAACGCAGAACCATCATCTCCGTGAAAAGGCGGATGCCTAACGATAGTTTCCCGTATCTCGTTATCTGTCATTGCAGATATATCTTCTTTTATGATATAATAAGAAATAAGCATCACTAGTAAAGATAACGAGATGAAACGGGAGGGAAAGATATGGAAATCACCATCCACCGGGCCTTGTCGCAGCTCAAGACGACGCAGGCTCGCATTGAAGATAAGCTCGAGAAAGACCTCTACATCTCCTCGACGATTGGCAAGACCAATATGGCCGAAGGGCGTCCGGTCGATGCTGTCAAACGCGAGATCCTCGCGAACTTTGATAGCATGGAGCAACTCCTCAAAAACTTCCAGACCTTGAAGCTTGCAATCATCCGTTCAAACTCCGGCATCACAGAAGAAAGCACGAACATCAAGACGGGTACGGTCGAAGATCTCACGCTCACAGTTGCGGAAGCCATTGCCATCCAGAAGTACGTCTTGCCGCTCCGGGAACGCTTCGTGCGCCGCTTGGAAGCCCAACTCAATAGCGCAAAGCGCACTGTCGAGATGGCCAACACCCAAGCGAATAACGAGATTGCCTCAGTTCTCGATGCCCTCTCCAATAAGGACAGCAAGAACCTCGACCCAAGCCAGGTCAACACGATCACCGAGGCGTACCAGCAGAACAAGTTTCGCCAGCTCGTCGACCCACTGGACCTTGCCGAAAAGATCCGCAAGGCTCACGACAATCTCGATGCGCTGTCTGTCGGTATTGACGCATTCCTTTCGGAATCAAACGCCATCTCGCATATCGATGTCGACCTTGGCTGAGATAGACTGTGGTCCCATGCCGAAGTCCAGCATCCAGTGTATCTTTGTCGATGGGATGTAAAAGATAATCGACTCCATACAGAATAGCTCAGTGGTTCGAGCACAAGGCTTTTAACCTTGGTACGTGGGTTCAAATCCCGCTTCTGAAGTACAATCGAATGCAACGCGCAACGCTTAACGGACAACGCTTAACGTACAGGATTCAACGCTCTTTCGGTTAACGCATAACAATCAGGCATCAAAGAAGGGCTTGGCAATCAGAAGGATTACCCTGAAATGGTTTTTCGATTCTGCCTTGCCCACGATCAAACCCTGCAGCAGACGGCATGAGGGAACTGGGCCCTTGGACACCGGCAGGCTGGTATGGGGCCACACTAAAAGGAGGACGGGAAACCGCCCTCCTTTTTGCATGTCTATATACTTGTACTTGGGAAATTTAATCTGCTATCTTCCCTAAAGTGGAATCGTCTGATGCAGTCTGAATGACATCGAGCTTCCCTGTCCGAGGATGGATCATCAGGCCGTGTACCTTGATGTTCTTCGGGATGTAAGGGTTGCTGGTAATCTTGGCTACAGCATCTTTGACATTTTCGACAGGATCACGGAAAGCGTTGGCCCAGACCTCGAGTTCGCCATGAATTTTGGCAATGGCGTGTTCATTTACACCATGCGCACGCATTGCAGCGGCGAGACTGTCCGCCGTCGTCTTGGCCATGCCACATTCGTAATGCCCGACGACAAAGATCTCTTCGACGCCCAGTTCATAGATTGCCACCATCAGGCTGCGAATGACCGCGTCAAATTCGCCCGTGAGGTAGTTGCCGACCGTGCGGATGATCTTGGCATCGCCGCGTTGGATGCCCATGGCCGGCTCAAGGATTTCCGTCAGCCTCGTGTCCATGCAGGTGAAAATCGCCATTTTCTTCTTCGGCAGCTTGCTTGCAGCGATATCCTCTTCTGTGTAGTCATGCTTGCCATGTGCCACAAATTCCTTGTTGGCAGCCAGGATTTCTTCTAAGCGTTCCATTCTTCTATCTCCTCCTGATAGCGTAGTGCCGTACAGGCCTCTTCTGGGATATGCGAGCCTGTGCGGATGAGATGATAATCTCATTATAACCTGAACTTCCTGGCAAGACCAGTCTATCTTACGGCAGCACCGTCTTGCTATTCATCTAGTATTCCGATGCTATCCGGTGGTATAATGATGCCCGTGTCGAGGGCATGCGGAAGTTCACGACGGAAATCGAAATCTAAGAGGCTCCCTGCCTCCGACACAGCCGGAAGGACAGGGAGCCTCTCGTTCTTGAATAGGCATCAATCAGAAGCAGAACATCGCCCAGCTGCTCGAGCCGCTTCCATCAGGTCGAGCAGCTGGGCAGCCGTCTTCTTGCCAAAGTGAGGGCCGTCCTCATTGATGAGGAAGCACGGTACGCTCATGACCTGATACGCCTCACGCAGTGAGGGATAGAGGTTGAGGTCGTAGACATCCGTCGTGATCCTGGAATTCAGGGTCGCAAGGCGCTGAGCCGCTGTGACGAGCTCTGGACAGAGCGTGCAGGACAGGCTGACGAAGATGCGCAAGTGACAAGGCGTATCCCAGTCGAGCAGCCGCTGGCGCAGTGATTCGTCCAGGGCCTGTCCCGGTCCTGCTGCATTGTAGAGGCCCAACACAAAGGAAGTGAATTCATGGCCGCCCGGCACGCCGTGAAACGCGATGCCGACAGGCTTGCCGCCGCAAAAGACGCGGACGCAGGGGCGCTCGTCTTCGGCAGCAACCTCCTCTGCTTGCACGCGCACGACCTGGAGCTTGTCCGTCAGGCGCGCGAGCTCGTCCATATACGATGCGAGCTCGTCGCTCTTGGCCGAATCATCCAGATAAAGGCGCAGTTCCAGGCCGCGTTCCATGCGAGAAAAGACCGTCTGCAGCTGCCGGACAACCTCCGGCTGAAAGAGCTGACTGGATGCGCTCTCTGCTTCAGGCTCCTCCGGCACGACAGCAGCGGGGCGCAATGGGCGGATGCCCGTCTTCTTCTGCATCTGCAGTGCGTAGCGCTCGAGCTCTGTCGCAGCCAGGGCCCCATCGCCAGCCGCTGTGATGCACTGGCGCAGCGGTTTGATGCGGATATCGCCAGCCGCGTAAAGGCCGTCACAGGATGTCTTCATCGACGCATCCGTGATCACATATCCCTTCGGATCGAGTTCGGCAATGCCCCGGATCAGTTCTGTCGCCGGCTCATAGCCAGCAAAGACGAAGACGCCAAACGTGTCCCTCCCCGCATCATACGTCTTGGTTTCCCCGGTCTCAGTATCCCGACAGGTCAGGCGGCGCAACAGAGCATCTCCCTCGACGGACTCCACGACGGTATGCGTCCGCACAGTGATGTCCGGATGGTTGCGCGCTTCATCAGCCGTAGCCTTGGCACAGCTGAAATCATCGCCGCGCACCAGGCAGGTGACATGGGATGCGTACTTCGTCAGGAACACGCTCTCCTCGGCTGCTGCATAGCCGCCGCCGACGACAAAGACCTGTTTGCCACGGAAGAATTCCCCATCACACGTCGCACAGTAGGCAACGCCGCGGCCGCGGAAAGCCTCCTCCCCAGTAAAGCCTGCAGAGCGAGGGCGCGCTCCGGCGGCGAGCAGGACGCCGAAGCAAGAGAGGATGCCCTGCGTGGTGTGCAGGGTCTTGATATCGCCGCTCATGTCGAGAGCAGTGACCTCTGCTATCTTGAATTCTGCGCCAAAAGCTTCGGCTTGCTGGCGCATGTTCTCTGTCAGGGCCGCTCCACTGATGGACGCAATGCCCGGATAATTGACGACGCGATCTGTGATGGTGATCTGGCCACCGAAGTGTTCCTTCTCGATCACCAGGACGCGGTAGCAGGCCCGTGCCAGATAGATGGCTGCTGTAAGGCCGGCCGGACCGCCGCCAATCACGATGACGTCGTAAAGCTCCCGTGCAGGAGCTTTGGCTGGTACTTCCGTCATCAGAGCGCTCCCACGAGGTCAAGGCTCGGCTTCAGGGTCTCGGCGCCCGGCTGCCATTTGGCAGGGCAGACCTCATCCCCATGCTCGTGGACGAACTGGCAGGCCTGCACCTTGCGCAGCAGTTCCTCGGCATTGCGGCCGACATTGCCCGCATTGACCTCATAAGCGACAATCTTTCCCTCCGGATTGATGATAAAGGTCCCGCGCTCTGCAAGGCCAGCCGACTCGATGAGCACCTCGAAGTCGCGTGCCAAAGCGTGCGTCGGATCGGCTACCATCGGATACGTGATCTTGGCAATGCGCTCCGAATGGTCATGCCATGCCTTGTGGACAAACTCCGTATCGCACGAGACGGAATAGATCTCACAGCCGAGCTTCTGGAAGGCATCATAGTGATTCTCCAAGTCTTCGAGCTCCGTCGGGCAGACGAACGTAAAATCGGCAGGATAGAAGAAGAATACACTCCACTGGCCAAGAAGATTGTCCTTCGTGATGGTGCGGAACGCATTATTCTGATAGGCTTTCACCGAGAACTCGCTGACTTCTTTGTTGATCAATGACATAAGATACTCCTCCTTTTGATACCAGTAATGCTTCATTAGCTTACTGTTTTTACTTCTAAATAATGATAATTAATATCGTTTACAGAAATATCATATCATGCGGCCACAAAAAAAGCAAGCATATTTTTTTGAGAATATGCTTGCTGCAAGCTGTTCATGGTTCCGAATCGCGGGACTGCCAGACCTCGTGCGTCAGGAGGTCCATGCACGAGATGCGGCCTTCACTGAGGAAGCTGCCGGTGTCCATGAGAATGACGTGCCCATCCGCGAGGACCTGCGGGACGGGCGGCTTGCCGAGCAGCTGCACGGGCGTGTGGCCGAGGATGATGATGGCTTCGCCGTGATAGCGCTCCGGCTCTTCTGCCAGCGTGCGGGACCAGAGCAGCGTATCCTTCTCCTGCTCGTCGAGCGGGCAGTCCGGGTCAATGCTGCCGTGCGTAAAGAAGTAACGCTGTCCCTGCCATTCTTTCGTGCAGCAAAGCGGCATCCTGCGGATGGCAGCCTGCCAAGCGCGATGGAGCGCCAAGGGATCATCGCTCGCCTCAATCTCGCTGAACGTCTCATAGCCGCCGTTGTTGAGCCAGAGATGATACGCCAGCGCACGGTCGGGATGGTAGTCGGACATGAAATCTCCCTCGAGCAAGGTCGCAGCATGGCCCGCGCCATCCGCGCACATCGCCTCATGATTGCCGCGCAGGAACACCATGCCGGGCTCCCCCTCATGCGCCATGACCCACTTCATCATCGCGGCATTCTGATGACCGCGGTCCGTGTAGTCCCCCAAGAAGACGATCTCATCCTCATCCGGCCGGAACTGCACAGCGTCCCAGACTTCCAGGAAACGGTCGAACATGCCATGGATATCCCCCATGGCCAGTAAGCGCTTCATCATGAATCCCTCCTCGTAGATACAAGAAAAGCCTTGAGGAGCGACCTCAAGGCTTTTCTGATTTGGAGGTGAAGCCCTCATGCTTTACCTACCAACCTCTAGCTACTTTAATTATAGCACCAGCTTGATTTTCATGCAAGATAGACGATATGATAAATATGCTGCGACCTCCTATACCTGCAGTAGGAAGGAGGGGTGATTGTCTCTCATGCAAGATTTATTTACTAACCGTTACTGAAAACTTATAAAAAGCCATATTTCGTTGATGAAAAACTGACTTTTA
>ERZ773131.527-NODE-527-length-32025-cov-6.053206_pt1 | contig 32025 bp, 29 predicted proteins | sample MGYA00511082_ERZ773131 | MGnify/ENA primary metagenome ERZ773131 (study PRJEB29015, sample SAMEA2737813) | human gut metagenome | biome: human gut; feature: human-associated habitat; material: faeces | place: China | collected 2012 ... | reverse complement strand
AGGAACATTAAGCTCATATTGGGAAGCTAATATGGAACTTATAGATATTATTCCTATATTTAATCTTTATGAGGAATTCTGGAAGATATACACCAAGACAGATACAATCCCACCACAGTATATTGCTAAAGATGCCTATATAGAGAAGAGTATCATAGGTGATGGAACTGAAGTATACGGAAGAGTATTTAATTCTGTAATAGGTTCGGGAGTTGTTATTGAAGAAGGCTGTGTAATCCGAGACTCAATTATTATGAATAATTCACACATCGGAAAGAACACAACAATAACCAAGTCAATAATCGCAGAAGATGTAACGATTGGAGAGAATGTTGAACTTGGAGTTGGTGAAGAAGCAGAGAATGTTAAGTTCCCTAAGATATATAATTCCGGACTTGTTACCGTCGGTGAGTGGTCTGTTATTCCAGACAATGTTAAGGTTGGAAAGAATACAGCCATATCAGGAGAGACAACATTACAGGATTACCCTAATGGTGAGTTACCAGGCGGAGGCATAATAATTAAGGCAGGTGATAATTAATGAAAGCAATAGGTATTATATTAGCTGGCGGAAATAACAGAATGATGCGTGAACTTTCTAATAAGAGAGCCATTGCAGCCATGCCGATTGCCGGAAGTTATCGCGCCATAGATTTCGCATTAAGCAATATGAGTAATTCAAGAATCCAGAAAGTTGCAGTTATTACACAGTACAACGCAAGATCACTTAATGAACATTTAAGCTCATCTAAGTGGTGGGATTTCGGAAGAAAGCAGGGAGGATTATTCGTATTCACTCCTACAATTACAGCAGAGAGCAGTAACTGGTACAGAGGAACAGCTGATTCATTATATCAGAATATGCAGTTCTTAAAACAGAGCCATGAGCCATATGTAGTTATTGCATCAGGTGATGGTGTTTATAAGCTGGATTATAATAAAGTACTCCAGTATCACATTGAGAAGAAAGCTGATATTACAGTTGTTGTGAAGAAGCTGGAAGACCGTTCAGAGATAGGTCGTTATGGTGTAGTAGCCATGACAGAAGAAGGAAGAATCACAGATATTGATGAGAAGCCATTAGAGACTAATCTTTCAACAGTTTCAACAGGTATCTATGTGATAAGAAGAAGACTTCTTATTGAACTTCTTGAGAAGGCTGCTGAAGAAGACAGACATGAGTTTGTAAGAGATATCCTTGTAAGATATAAGAATATCAAGAAGATATATGGATATAAGCTTGATACTTACTGGAGCAATATATCAACAGTAGATTCATATTATAAGACTAACATGGATTTCCTTAACAAAGATGTAAGAGATTATTTCTTCAAGCAGTATCCGGATGTATATTCTAAGGTTGAGGATTTACCACCAGCAAAGTATAACTTCGGAGCTAATGTAAGGAACAGCCTTATTTCAAGCGGATGTATAGTAAACGGAACTGTTGAAGATTCAGTGTTATTCAAGAAGATATATGTTGGTAATAACAGTGTAATTAAGAACTCAATTATTCTTAACAACGCATATATTGGAGATAATGCATATATTGAGAACTGTATTGTTGAAAGCAACAGTACAATAAAGGCTAATTCAAGATATGTAGGTGAGAATGGTGTAAGGATTGTTGTGGAGGACAGCCCATTATACTATTAAGAATAAGAATTGCAACAGAAGGTGTTTGGACTAAAGTATAACAAGAACCATAAGGTTTTAGAAGGGGTGCGTTATGAATATAACAGATGTAAGGGTTAGAAAGATTGCTAAAGAAGGTAAGATGAGAGCTGTTGTGTCTATCACAATAGACGACGAATTCGTTGTACATGATATCAAGGTGATTGAGGGAGAGAAGGGCTTGTTTATTGCAATGCCAAGCAGAAAATCATCAGACGGAGAGTATCGCGATATTGCTCATCCAATCAATACCCAGACAAGGGATAAGCTGCAGAAGATTGTTCTTGAAGCTTACGAAAAGGCAGAGTATGTAGAAGAGTAAAGCAGTCGGATACAAGATGAGTAAGGGCCAGCCTGTGAAAGCAGACTGGCTCTTTTGTACTTGCTTTAAATTTATTGAATAAGTATAATCTCAATAAATGTTATAATAAAAAGAGAGGAAAACACAATGTATATAATAGCGGGACTTGGTAATCCGGGTAAAGAATATATGGGAACAAGACACAATGCAGGATTTTCAGTAATAGACGAGCTTGCAGACAAATATAATATTAGTGTGGACACAGCAAAGCACAAGGGACTTATCGGAAAAGGCGTAATAGCAGGTCAGAAAGTAATACTTGTTAAGCCTATGACATATATGAATAATTCAGGCGAGTGCATAAGAGAAGTTATGGATTATTACAAATGTGATATAGATGATTTTCTTGTTATCTTTGATGATATAAGTCTTGATGTAGGTAAGCTAAGACTCCGTGCAAAGGGAAGTGCAGGTGGACATAATGGAATCAAGAGTATAATAGCACATCTTGGAAGCGACAAGTTCAAGAGAATAAAGTTCGGAGTCGGCGATAAGCCTAAGAACTGGGATCTTGCAGACTGGGTGCTTGGGAAATTTCCTACAGAGGAATATGCAACATTAAGAGAGGCTAATAAGAAAGCATGTGAAGCTGTAGAATGCATACTTACAGATGGAATAGAAAGTGGTATGAATAAATATAACGGATAACTGGTGGTATGATATGAAAGCAATATTTGAGCCGGTGTATAATACAGCCGGTGTGGAACAACTTAATAAAGAGCTTGCTAAAGATGGCGGCAGAACAGTAATGGTAAGTGGCTGTATTGACACGCAGAAGCTGCATTTTTCAAGTGCCATAGCCAGCAATTACAACTTCCAGCTGGTTATAACCAGTGATGAGGGGAAAGCAAGGGATATGGCGGAGGATGCCAGATTCTTTAACAGTGGTAATGTAATGTATTATCCTGCGAAGGATGTAATATTTTATAACGCAGATGTGCAGGGACGACAGATTGCCGGAGAGCGAATCAGATGTATAGCAGCCATAATTGACAGATTGAATAAATCGGACATCGCCAAATCCGGAATGGAGAAAACAACGGAGAAAGTTTCAGATGGACCGCTTACAATAGTGACAACCATTGATGGAATATCAGATATGCTTCTTCCAGTCGACAGATTCAAGAGGGCAGTCATTAACCTTAAGAAGGGTGACATACTCGATGTAGAGGATATGGCAAAGAAGCTTACTGCTATGGGATTTGAGAGATTCGGAATGGTTGAAGCCAGAGGACAGTTTGCCATAAGAGGTGGAATAATAGATATATTTTCATATACAGATGAAGCACCTGTGAGAATTGAATTGTGGGACGATGAGATAGACTCAATAAGAGCTTTTGATGCAGACAGCCAGCGTTCGATTGAGAACTATAAGAGTTATGCAGTATTTCCTGCAACAGAGTTCCTTTTTACAGAGGATGAGATAGAGCAGGGGATTGAAAAAATCAGACATGAAAAAGATGAACAGATGAAGCTGTTCGGAGCAGATAAAAGAAAGCGTACTAAGGAACAGATAGAGGCTGGCAATCATCTTAACAGAATGTTTGACGACGCGTTAAGGACAGGAGATTACAGCAAATTCATATATACATTTGCAGACAGAGTGAGCAGTCTGGCAGAGTATTTCCCTAAGGGAGATACTCTTATTGTCGTGGACGAACCTGTAAGGCTTAAGGAACACAGCGACATGACTTTCTATGAGTACAGTGAGAGTATGAAGAATAGATTAGAAAGTGGTTATGTGCTACCAAGTCAGACACATATGTTTATGGATATGGAGACAGCCGTTCTTTCAATGAACGGACATAAGCAGCTTGTGCTGACAACACTTGAATACACACCGGAATTCTTTGGGATAGATTATTCAATGCATATTGAAGCGAGAAGCATAAGCTCATATAATAACAGCTTTGAATATCTTTCAGATGACATAAGGAAGTACAAACGCAGTAAATACGCAGTTCTTCTTGTGTGCAGCTCAAGAACAAGAGCTAACAGAATTGTTGATGACCTCGGAAGGCTTGGAATTGAGAGCTTCTATACAGAAGACAGCAATAAATCCATGGCAGGCGGACTTGTGATGGTTACTTACGGAAGCCTTCATAGGGGATTTGAGTATCCGCTGCAGGGATTTGTGTGCATTGCCGAGAATGACATATTTACAGAGAAGAAGCGCAAGAAAGTAAAGAAGAAGGAGTACGATGGCAAGAATATTGCCGGCTTTAATGAACTTAATATTGGCGATTATGTTGTTCATGAGAATTACGGTATAGGCCAGTACAAGGGCATTGAGAAGATTAAGGTTGAAGGTGTTGAGAAGGATTACATCAAGATATCTTACGCAGATAACAGCAACCTTTATGTGCTCGCAACACAGCTTGACCGTCTGCAGAAATTTGCCGGTTCAGATGTAGAGAAAAAGCCAAAGCTTAATAAGATTGGAGGCCCAGAGTGGGGCAAGACCAAGTCAAAGGTTCATTCAGCCGTTGAAGAAGTGGCTAAAGACCTTGTTGAGCTGTACGCCACGAGACAGAGAATAGAAGGATATCAGTTTGGACCGGATACGGTATGGCAGCAGGAATTTGAGGAAATGTTCCCTTATGAGGAGACAACAGACCAGTTAAATGCGATAGAAGACACGAAGCATGACATGGAAAGCCGCAGGGTAATGGACAGACTTATATGTGGAGATGTAGGCTATGGTAAGACAGAGATTGCGATAAGAGCAGCATTTAAGGCGGTTCAGGAAGGAAAGCAGGTTGCTTATCTTGTACCGACAACAGTACTTGCAAGTCAGCATTTTACCACATTTGAACAGAGAATGAAGGACTTTCCGGTTACGGTAGCCCAGTTGTCGAGCTTCAGAACCTCAGCACAGAATAAGGAGACTATTGAGGAACTTAAGAAGGGCATGGTTGACATTGTAATAGGCACACACAGGCTTCTTTCTAAAGACGTTGTGTTCAAGGATCTGGGACTTCTTATTATTGATGAGGAACAGCGTTTTGGTGTTACACACAAGGAGAAGATTAAGAAGTTAAAGAATAATGTTGATGTACTTACGCTCAGTGCCACTCCGATTCCAAGAACGCTTCACATGAGCCTTGCGGGAATCAGGGATATGAGTGTTCTTGAAGAGCCTCCGGTTGACCGTGTTCCGATACAGACTTTCGTTACAGAGCATAATGATGAGATGATACGAGAGGCAATCACAAGGGAGCTTGCCAGAAACGGTCAGGTCTACTATGTATACAACCGTGTAAGAAGCATTGATGAGGCGGCTGCACACATTCAGGAGCTTGTTCCTGATGCAAATGTGGCATATGCCCACGGTCAGATGGCTAAACGGGAGCTTGAGAAGATAATGTGTGATTTCGTTAATGGTGAGATAGATGTGTTGGTGTCTACAACTATAATTGAAACAGGTATGGATATATCCAACTGCAACACAATGATAATTGAAGATGCAGACCGTTTTGGACTCTCTCAGCTTTATCAGCTAAGAGGAAGAGTTGGCAGAAGCTCAAGGACTGCGTATGCATTTTTACTGTACAGAAGAGATAAGGTGCTGACAGAGGTAGCGGAGAAGCGACTAAGCGTAATCAGGGAATTTGCGGATTTCGGTTCGGGCTTTAAGATTGCGATGAAGGATCTGGAAATCAGAGGCGCAGGAAATGTGCTTGGAAACAGCCAGCACGGTCACATGGCGGCTGTAGGATACGACCTGTACTGTAAAATGCTTAATCAGGCGGTCAACAATCTTAAGGGAATTAAGAATGAGTATGAGTTTGAGACAACAATAGATGTTGATGTGGACGCTTATATTCCGGCAACATATATTAAGAGTGAGTACCAGAAGCTTGATATATATAAGAGAATTGCTGCACTTGAGAACATGGATGAATTGTCTGATATGAAGGATGAGTTGTCAGACAGATACGGAAGTGTGCCATCATGCGCCGACAATCTTCTTATGATTGCACTTATCAAGTCCAAGGCGCATAAGCTTGGGCTGATAGAGATAAAAGGCGGTGTGGTACATCAGGAATCAGGAGCGGCGGTATGGCGCACAGTGATGACCGTGTATCCTAAGGCTGAATTAGACCCGGACGCTATCAAGAAGCTGCTTGACGAGTATGGCGGCGCAATCCAGATGAGGGTAGACGCCAATCCGGCATTTATATGGACGGTGACTAAGAAGAAGTTCTCTAATGCAAAGGAATACCTTAAGGGGCTTAATGCATTGATGGATGCGTTTATTGAGAGGCTGATGGTGAAGTCGTGATGGCATAATGCGGAAGCAGTTATGGAAGATTAGTAGGTCAAAGCTAAAAATCTTACATCAACAGTTGACAACCTCAATAGATGTGTTATAATTCAAAACAGTTTAGCACTTTAAAGCGTAACGGTTTAAAGCGAAATAATTCTGAACAGGAGTAATTCTAGATGGGAGCAATTCCGAAAGGAAACAATTCCAGAAGGAAATTTTACAGGAGGAAACAGGTTATGGCAGAAAACAGGGGTAATTTGACTTCATACAGACCAGATATCAAGGTTATGGACTGTACATTAAGAGATGGAGGTCTTGTGAATAATTTTGAATTCACAGATGAGTTTGTTAAAGATCTTTATGAAGCTAATGTGGCAGCAGGCGTTGATTATATGGAATTTGGATATAAGGCTGATAAGGATATATTTGATGAGAAAGAATTCGGAAAGTGGAAGTTCTGTAAGGAAGAAGACATCAGAGCTATTGTTGGAGAGAATGATACACCACTTAAGATATCAGTTATGGCTGATGTCGGAAGAACTAATATGAAGAGAGATATTCCACCTAAGTCAGAGTCAGTTGTTGATATGGTGAGAGTTGCAACATACATTAATACAATTCCGGCAGCTATTGAGATGGCTAATTACTGTTCAGATATGGGATATGAGGTTACAGTCAATATTATGGCGATATCGACAGCAGGTGAGAATGAATTAGATCTTGCATTAGAGCTTCTTTCATCACAGAGCAAGGCACAGTACATCTATCTTGTTGACAGCTATGGTTCATTATACCCAGAGCAGATAAGAAGACTTGCTGACAAATACATTAAGATAGCGGAGAAGTATGGAAAGAGCGTTGGTATTCATGCACATAACAACCAGCAGCTTGCATTTGCTAATACAATTGAAGCTTGTTCAATCGGCGTAAGCCTTCTTGATGCAACAGTAAGTGGAATGGGAAGAGGCGCGGATAACTGCTATTCAGAATTGTTGTTAGGTTTCTTAAGAAATCCTAAGTTTAATATTGTTCCGGTTCTTAAGTTTATTGAAAAGCATATGGTTCCACTTAAGGCATCAGGCGTTGTATGGGGATGTGATGTACAGTACATGCTTACTGGTCAGACTAACCAGCATCCAAGAACAGCTATCGCATTTACTAAGGCAGAAAGAAACGATTATGCTAAATATTACACAGAAATTACCGGAGATGAGTAAAATTGTTGACATGGTATTTTTAAGAGCGTAAAATATGCTCAAAATCGTGTAAAACATTTTTACATCGGTATCTTTAGATGAAAGGAAGTACTAACAATGGAAAAGAAGAATATTGATTGGTCAAGCCTTGGCTTTGGTTACATCAAGACTGACAAGAGATTCGTAGCCAACTACAAAGATGGCGCATGGGATAATGGAACACTTACAGAGGATGATAAGGTTGTCATTAACGAGTGTGCAGGTGTCCTTCAGTATGCACAGACATGTTTTGAAGGTCTTAAAGCTTATACAACAGAGGATGGTCACATTGTTATGTTCCGCCCAGATCTGAATGCAGCAAGAATGAAAGATTCATGTGAGAGACTTGAGATGCCAGTTTACCCAGAAGATAAGTGGGTAGAGGCAGTTGCTAAGACAGTAGAAGCTAATGCAGCATGGGTACCACCTTTTGGTTCAGGTGCAACACTTTATGTCCGTCCATACATGTTCGGAAGCAACCCTGTTATCGGAGTTAAGCCTGCTGATGAATATCAGTTCAGAGTACTTACAACTCCAGTAGGTCCTTACTTTAAGGGCGGTGCTAAGCCTATTACTATCAAGGTTTCAGATTTTGATAGAGCAGCACCACACGGAACAGGACATATCAAGGCTGGACTTAACTATGCAATGAGCTTACATGCAATTATGACAGCACATGAAGAAGGATATGCAGAGAATATGTACCTTGACCCAGCAACAAGAACTAAGGTTGAGGAAACAGGTGGAGCTAACTTCATATTCATCACTAAAGATGGTAAGTTCGTAACACCAAAGTCTAATTCAATTCTTCCATCAATTACACGTCGTTCATTAATGGTTGTTGCTAAGGAATATCTTGGATTAGAGGTTGAGGAAAGAGAAGTTCTCTTCGATGAAGTTAAGGATTTTGCAGAGTGTGGTCTTTGCGGTACAGCTGCAGTTATCTCACCAGTTGGTAAGATTAACGACCATGGTAAGGAAATCTGCTTCCCAAGCGGAATGGAGAAGATGGGTCCTACAATCCAGAAGCTCTACGATACATTAACAGGTATCCAGATGGGTAAGATTGAAGCTCCTAAGGGATGGATTTACACAATCGCTTAATTCACATTCTTTAAATAATTATTCGGTCTGGACAGGCGTTCAGACCGATTTTTTAATTTTCTAAAGTGGATTTTACATTTAAAATGTGATAACATACTAACATAACAGACGTTAGTAAAGAGGTGTAGCAGTATGTCAGAAATCGGAACTAATGAACGTTTATTGCGTTCTGATGTAACATTAGAGGAAAGCAGAAAGATAGAGAGAGTTCTTAGAAGAAACAATATATCATATTTTGAGAAGTGGAATTTCCACACAGGCGTGTTCAAGTTCCTTAATAACAGCAAGAATTCTAAGTGTGATATCTATGTTCATATGGATTCTATGGACAAGGCTAAGGAACTACTTGCAGATATGTAGAAAATAAATATGTTAAAACATCGTTTGATTAAAAAGGGTTAAAGCATTTTGCTTTAACCCTTTTTTACACTAATCGATAGGTGTAAGCTATAGACGATTTTTTATGGCGAAATGTAAATTATAATCACCTTATTCTTCATCTTTCGGCAGCGACTGCATATACTGGTGCATTGATTCTGCCACAATCTTGCTGTGTGCGACAGCTTCTACTACGGTTCTTGCACCGTTTACAACATCACCTGATGCAAATATACCCGGACGGCTTGTGTGACCAGTCTCGTCTGCATCAAGAAGTCCCCTTGCAGTAGCTTTAAGACCTGTTGTTGTGTTGACGATACGGTTCTGAGGTCCCTGACTGATAGAGATGATAACACTGTCTGAGTGGTGAAGTGTATCAGTGCCTTCTATGTCAGTGAAAGTTCCGTCCTCATTTTCGATGATATCCCTGAATATAACGCCATCGTCCTTAATCTCAACAGGGCGTTTGTTGTATTCAAATGTGATTCCTTCAAGCTGTGCATAGCTGAATTCATATTTGCTTGCAGCAACTTCCTTAGTGATAGAGAAACAGATGACATTGCGAGAACCCTTTCTTTTGGCAGTTCTTGCAACGTCCATAGCGGCATTACCGGCACCGATAACAATAACAGTTTCACCGAGGTGGTAGCTGTCAGGGTTATTGAGGTAATTGATACCAAAGTGGACATTACCGAAAGTCTCTCCTTTAATATGAAGAGAGTTAGGCTTCCATACACCAGTACCAATGAATATAGATTTGTAGCCGTCACGGAACAAATCATCAATTCCGATTGCACCACCGATAGTTGTGTTTGGACGAATCTTGATTCCCTTTAAGGCAAGATGTCTGTATTCAATGTCATCAAGAACGGTCTTAGGAAGTCTGAATTCCGGAATACCGTATCTTAATACGCCGCCAATCTTGTCCTTACCTTCAAATATAGTAACCTGATATCCGTATCTTGCGAGGATAATAGCAATTGTAATACCGGCAGGTCCTGAACCTATGATAGCAACCCTCATTCCGTTGGACGGCTTAGGTCCTTCAGTCATCTGGTTGGCATATGTACTGGAAATATAGTTCTCAATCGTAGAAAAATGTACAGGAGCACCTTTTCTGCCAAGTACGCAGTGACCTTCACACTGGTTCTCGTGATTGCATATAAGACTACAGACAGTAGTCAGCGGATTGTTTTCAAAAAGCATTTTGCCAGCTTCATTAAGCTTGTTCTCTTTAAGTAAACGGATTGCCATAGGAATGTTAGTGTTAATAGGACATCCCTTCTGACACTGAGGTACTTTGCACTGTAAACAGCGGTTCGCCTCATCCATAACATGTAAAGCCATAATATATCCCCCTTTAAAGATGTTATATAGTAGATTGCATGTGTGCGTCCGGTAGGCCGGCTGTCCGGCACCTGTCTGTGGCGCTGGAACTCAGGTTTTCCTCGCTTAGCAGGAGTAAAAGCCGCTGTCTGCAGAGTTTATTACATCGCTCAAAAGCAAACGCGCTTCGCTTGAACGAGCTTTTGAGCAATGCACTTATGCAGACAGCGGCTTTAACTCCTGCACAGCTCGTCAAAATTCATTCCAGCGCCACAGACAGGTGCCGGACAGCCTGATACACACACGCAACTTAACTAACTAAATCATAGCATTTTTTAATATGGAATTAAAGGGGAAGTTTGACGAAAGAGCGGAGAAAGGTTGGGAGTTTCCTAGATTTTTTGAGTGAAATATAGTATTATATAGCTTAATGAAATTGCATGCTGTCGGGGGCAGCAGGGAAGGAATTATTATGCCAGTTACAGAGTACTTAGAGCGCAATGCAAGAGAATATCCAGACGAGGTTGCATTGGTAGAACTCAATCCTGATGAGAAGGATACAAGAAGGATGACATGGAAGGAGTTCGGGCTTATTGAGCCTACAACTTACTCACCATACCGCAGAGAGATTACATGGAGTGTATTTAACGAGAAAGCGAACAGATTCGCCAACATGCTTATTGGCAGAGGAATCAAGAAGGGCGATAAGGTAGCTATTATTATGTATAACTGCCTAGAATGGCTTCCTATATATTTCGGTGTGTTAAAGACAGGTGCGATAGCAGTGCCTTTCAACTTCAGATATGATTCAGACGAAATCTATTACTGCGCAGAGCTTGCAGAAGTAGATGTTATTGTATTTGGACCACAGTTTATCGGACGAATTGAGGTAAATGCTGAGAGATTATCAAAGGGCAGACTTCTTATCTATGTTGGAGATAACTGTCCAAGCTTTGCAGAAAGCTACCGTGAACTGGTTGCTGACTGTTCAAGCAAAGCACCTGATGTAACTATAACAGAAGATGATTACGGTGCAATATATTTTTCATCAGGTACAACAGGATTTCCTAAGGCTATTCTTCATAAGCACAGAAGCCTTACACAGGCTGCCGAGATGGAGCAGAAGCACCATGGAACAGGAAGATATGACACATTTTTATGTATTCCTCCACTTTACCATACAGGAGCGAAGTTCCACTGGATGGGAAGTCTTGTGGCAGGAAGCAAAGCAGTACTTCTTAAGGGAACTAAGCCGGAGACAATTCTTAAGGCTGTATCAGATGAAGAATGTACAATCGTGTGGCTGTTAGTGCCTTGGGCACAGGATATATTAGATGCGCTCGACAGAGGAGACATCAAGTTATCAGATTACAGACTTGACCAGTGGAGACTCATGCATATAGGTGCACAGCCTGTTCCACCTTCACTTATCAAGAGATGGAAGGAGTACTTCCCTAAGCACCAGTACGATACCAACTACGGACTTTCAGAATCAACAGGTCCGGGCTGTGTACATCTTGGTGTGGAGAATATCAATAAGGTTGGTGCTATCGGAATTCCGGGTTACAGATGGGAATGTAAGATAGTCGATGAAGACGGTAATACAGTAAAACAGGGCGATGTCGGAGAACTCTGCGTTAAAGGACCTGGCGTCATGACATGCTATTACCGCAATGAGGAGGCAACTAAAGAAGTCCTTAAAGACGGCTGGTTATATACAGGTGATATGGCTATGCAGGACGAGGATGGTTTCTACTTCCTTGTAGACAGAAAGAAGGATGTCATAGTAAGTGGTGGAGAGAACATCTATCCGGTTCAGATAGAGGACTTCATCAGAAGATTTAATAAAGTTAAAGATGTAGCTGTAATCGGACTTCCAGACCACAGACTGGGTGAAAAGACAGCGGCTATCATAGAAATTAAGGACGGAGTTACATGTACTAAGGAAGAGATAGAAGACTTCTGTATGGAGCTACCAAGATACAAGCGTCCGAAAGAGATTATATTTGCAGATATTCCGCGTAATGCTACAGGAAAGATTGAGAAGCCGAAGCTTCGTAAGATGTACGGCGCAGACAGACTTGTAGAACAGGAAAATAAAGGCTGATAAGAATACATAGAATGGAGATTGTTATGAGAGAATTAATGCTGGGCAATAAGGCAGTTGCAAGAGGAATGTATGAAGCAGGCTGTAAGGTAATATCAAGTTATCCGGGAACACCAAGTACAGAGATAACAGAAGAAGCAGCAAAATACGATGAGATATACTGCGAGTGGGCGCCTAATGAAAAGGTTGCATTAGAGGCAGCACACGGAGCAACACTCGGTGGAGTAAGAGCAGCATGTGCAATGAAGCATGTTGGTTTAAATGTGGCAGCAGACCCGTTATTTACAATATCATATCAGGGACTTAACGCAGGACTTGTAATCTGTGTAGCAGATGATCCGGGAATGCACTCATCACAGAACGAACAGGATTCAAGACATTATGCATTTGCAGCCAAAGTACCTATGCTTGAGCCTGCAGATTCAGAAGAATCAAGACTTTTCGTTAAGGAAGCATATGAGATATCAGAGAAATACAATACACCGGTATTTATCAAAATGTGTACAAGAGTTGCACATTCACAGAGTGTTGTATGTCCTGAGGAAAGAGTAGAGCCTGCACAGGTTCCTTATGTAAAAGACCCAACTAAGGTCATGATGACTAAGAATTCAAGAGATGCACATGTAAGAGTTGAGCAGAGAACACTTGACCTTATACAGTATGCAGAGACAAGTGGAATTAACAGAATTGAAGAGTGTGCAGAGGGAAGTCTTGTCAATGGAAAGAAGATCGGTGTAATCACATCTTCAACATCATACCAGTATACTAAGGAAGTATTTGGAGATAAGGTAAGCGTACTCAAGCTTGGTATGGTATATCCACTGCCAGAGAAGCTTATCAAGGATTTCGCAGAGGGCAAGGATGAAATCTATGTAATAGAGGAGCTTGACCCAATTATTGAGAATCACTGCAAGCAGTTAGGAATACAGGTTCATGGTAAAGATACATTTCCAATATGCGGAGAATTCTCACAGAATCTTATTAAGAAATGTATGGGAATGGAAGAACCTGAATACACAACAATAGACGCACAGATTCCGGGCAGACCACCGGTTATGTGTGCCGGCTGTCCACACAGAGGAATATTCTACATTCTTCACAAGAAGAAGATTATGGTATATGGAGATATCGGATGCTACACATTAGGCGCAGTTGCACCGCTTAATGCGATGGATCTTAATGTCTGCATGGGTGCATCTTGCTCAGGACTTCACGGCTTTAACAAGGCTATGGGAGAAGCTGGTGAGAGCAACAGCGTAGGCGTTATCGGAGATTCAACATTTATGCATTCAGGAATGACTGGAATTACAGATATATCTTACAACATGAGTAATTCAACAGTAATTATTCTTGATAACTCAATTACAGGTATGACAGGACATCAGCAGAATCCTACAACTGGTAAGAACTTAAGAGGAGAGCCGGCAGGTAAGGTTGACCTTGAAGCATTATGCAGGGCTTTAGGCTTTAACAGAGTAAGAGTTGTTGACCCATACGACCTCGCAGCCGTTGAGACAGCAGTAACAGAGGAACTTGCAGCTAAAGAACCGTCTATAATCATAAGCAGAAGACCATGTGTAATGATTAAGGGAACTGTTCATAAGCCTGCAATCGCAATTAATCAGGACAAATGTAAAGGCTGTAAGGCATGTATGCAGATTGGCTGTCCTGCTATATCATTTAAGGATAAGAAAGCACATATTGACCCAACATTATGTATCGGATGTGAAGTGTGCAAGCAGATGTGCAGATTCGATGCAATAGGAATGTAAGTATAGACAGGTAACTGAAGGGAGATTCAATATGACAAAGAATATTATGATAGTTGGTGTTGGCGGACAGGGAACACTTCTTGCCAGCAAGATGTTAGGATATGTATTATTAAAGCAGGGATATGATGTTAAGGTTTCAGAGGTACACGGAATGAGCCAGAGAGGCGGTTCAGTTGTAACTTATGTAAGATACGGTGAGAAGGTATATTCACCGGTAATCGATAAAGGTGAGGCTGATGTTATCATCTCATTTGAGCAGTTAGAGGCTGCAAGATGGGTTGAATTCTTAAAGAAGGACGGAGTCATCATCACCAATACACAGAAGATGGAGCCAATGCCTGTAATTACAGGGGCAGCAGAGTATCCGGAAGGACTTATCGAGAAGCTTACAGCAGCAGGCGCCAAGGTAGATGCAAAGGATTTCCTTGCACTCGCTGAGGAGGCTGGCTCTTCTAAGGCTGTTAATATAGCACTTATGGGAAGATTCTCAACATACTTCCCTGATATCACAGACGAGCAGTGGCAGGATGCCATAGAGAAAAATGTTCCTGCTAAATTCCTTGAGCTTAACAGGAAAGCATTTGAACTTGGAAGGAATGCTTAAGAAACACACAGGGGGAGAGCATTTGACGAGATTTACTATATGCGATGATGAGCCGCAGCATGGCGAATTAATAAGCAGATATATAAAGACTGAATATGCAAAGCATGTGCCAGAGACTGATATAGCGGAAGTTGTGGTATATCAGTCTCCGAAGAAAATGCTTGAGGAAGCAGTAGAAGATACGGATATATTCATACTTGATATTGAATGTGGAACGGTGAATGGATTTGATATTGCAAAGGAGATACGCAGATTAAATAAAAATGCAGGAATAGTATTCTGCACATCACATAGCAATTATGTGTATCAGGTATTCGGTCTTACTCCTATTGATTTTATAAGAAAGAATAATATTGAAGAAGATATTGTACAGACAATGTATAATATTATGAATTTTCTCAGAGAAAAAAAGAAAATACTTGTAATTGAGAAAGGCGATATAATAAGACTTTCAGATATTGTGTCTGTGAATGTTATAAAACATGACCTTATATTCAAAGGTGTTAATGGCGAGAGAAAAATAAGAGCCAACCTAAGTACATATGAAGAGCAGCTAAAACAGTTCGATTTCATTAAGATATCACAGGGCGAGATGGTCAATAAGGATTATATAAAGGAAAGAAAAAGAGATAACCTTATTATGAAGGATGGCACAGTCTATCACATAAGCAGAAGCAGAGTCGATGAGATAAGGAGAATGTTCATATGACAGATATAATATTCGAAAGTTTCATGAATCTGTTTCAGAGTGTAGTTGTGACCGTGTTCCTTATTATTAGTCTTGGCTGTAAGGATAAGTATAATAAGAAATGTGTCAGTGCAGCCGGGATATTAATTACATTCATATATCTTACAGTATCTAATTATATTGCATACTTTGAGAGTGTGGGAATATATGTATATATGGCATATTCGCTGATATTCAGCTTTGTAGTATTGGGCGGAAGTGTTATTGAGAAGATATTCTATAATGTCATGATGATATGCTGTCTGGTTGGAAGTGCACTATTAGGTGGTGGCTTAATATCGCTGGTCGTAAAGAAAGATTTTCTTAATGCAATTCCATTTGGTACAATTTCCAGATATGTAAGCGTTATACTGGTGCAGATATTACTTATTACATTTCTGGTGTTGATTGTAAAATTAAAAACAGTATTAAAAGAAAAAGACAATAAATATATGTTTATAATGTCAATGATCCCAGCAATCTCAGTTGTAATATGCTGTTTTATGGTATATCGTTCAGATAAGAGTTATGAACAGAATGTGATATATACATTTATTGCCATGGCAGGCATTATAATAATTAATGTTATCAGTATATTTCTGCTTATTATAGAACAGAAGGTATATGAACAGAAAACCCGTCAGCAGGTTATGCTTAGTGCATATCAGCAGAAGGAGAAAGATATTGAATCAATACTTGATATGCACAGACAGAATAGTAAGCAGAGACATGATTTTAAGAATGTAATATTACTTATAAAAGAACTGATACGGGATGAACAGTATAATAAAGCAACAGAGATGATTGATAAATACAGTGAAGGTTATAAGAACAATAATCTTACCGAGATTGTAAGTGATAATATTGTGCTTAATTATCTGCTGAACAGAAAGATTAACCAGTGCCGCGAGGCTGGAATTGACATGGCATGTTATATACTGGGGAATATTGCAGGTGTTGATGATATGGACTTATATATACTTCTTGAGAATCTGTGCGATAATGCTATTGAAGCAGCAGGACAATGTGAGAAGCCATCAATTAAGCTTCAGATAGCAGAGGATAATGCCAGCATGTATATAGACATAGGCAATACCACAAAAGGTAATGTGTTAAATAACAATCCACACATGAATACAACTAAGAAGGATAAGAACATGCATGGTTTCGGAATTATGAATATCAGAGATATTATTGATAAATATAATGGAAATATCAACTATGAACAGCAGGGAGATAATTATCTGATGTGCAGATGCACATTAGAAAAGGTTTGTCAATAGTTTTTTGATAAATAAAATTGTGCAGAATATGCCATATATAACAGAATATGCCAAACTACTTTTTTAAAAAATTAAATCAGCTATAATCAATGTATAAAGTGAAAGGAATTATGTATATGATTCATTCAGTTGCATTGGTTATAGCTGATTTTTTGTTTTCTAAGGATGCTATTACAGAAGAAGAAAAAGAAGTGTGTGCATATGGTATGGAGTTGATAGTGTCAGGGATTATAAGTGTAGTACTGGTACTTATTATAGGATTGATAACAGGCGGCATATGGTATGCAGTTATATACAACATAATGATGATTGTAATAAGAATGTATACAGGCGGATATCATGCAGACACACATGTGGGATGTAATGTATGTTACTGCGGAACATATATGATTTCGTTGCTGATGCTAAGAATCCAGATGTATGTAAGAGGAACTATCATCACATGGCTTATAGCTTTAGCTGGATATCTTATAATTGTTCTTAATGCTCCATTAGAGCATCATAACAAGAAGCTTACGATGGAACAGAAAGAAAAATATATGATTGTAAGTGCAGTGCTTGGAATAGCGTCTATGCTTATATCTTTTACATTAAATATTATAGGTGTGGTTATAAGATATGGTAAATACTCATTCTTATGCCAGATAAGCCTGTATATTAATACAATGCTTCTGATAATAGGGCTATTGCTGTTGTTGGGAGTTAGAAAGGAGGGTAGATTTCATGAAGAGGATTCTTAAAGGAATGGCAGAGACTGCTAAGAAAACAGCTAAGGCATCTGTTAATTCCGCGTCATTCTTTACAACATATCAGCCGAAAGAGCCTGATGTGTTAAAGAAGAAAGAGAAGAAGTAGGTGTGTAGGGAATTACACAAGAGTAACTGAAAGTTGTTGATATTAGATATATCAACATGATATACTTTAAGGAGGTTAAAGTATGAAGAGACAAATAATAAAGAAGTTTTTAGTAGTTGGAAGTGCTATAGCAGTTTTGTCAGCTAATAGTATATTGGCATTTGCAGGCGGTACAGACTATGGATATTATTATGGTTATGCTGGTTCGTGCAGATATTCAGGTGAAGCATTTATCCAGAAAGGCGTTAATGGAATATATGATATAACAGGAGCATCATTATCATCAAATGGAGTAGCGGATTTAACAGTAAGAGGGTATGGTACACCAAATGATGGAATTAATAAATTTTGGTATGCTGGAGGAGATTCACAAACAACAGATGTTTCAGGATCTGTAAAGTCAACTGTTTCAATAGCTAAAAATGTGGGAACGGCATATGTTAGCTATGATGATGGTTCAGATCAGCAGACATTTGAATTAGATCGTTCTTAGTAGGTACGATGGTTTGAGTAAAGGGCAAAGGATTTATAGAAATATGAATCCTTTGCTAATTCAATATTGAGGGGTGATACTATATGTCGAAGAAAAAGAAGCTGATAATATTATTTTCTATTGTGGTAGTACTTTTGGTTTTTGTTGCTGTCTATATTGTCACTAACAGGATAAAAAGTGAACCGTCTGAACCGGATTACTCATCAATAAGTGGGGAATATGTACTTGATGATTCACAGAGTTACTGGAAGGGTGTTGGATTGCATGATTTTACTGCAACAGAGGATGGATATTATTTTTTAACATCTGATATGCAGTATCTTAAGTATTTTGATTATGACACTAAGGAAGTCATTATTGCGTGTGCAAAGCCGGAATGCAATCATAAAAGTTCGTCTTGTAATGCATACATGGGTAGCCGGGCATACATAGCAGATAATATTTATTATCATGATGGCTATCTTTATTATATGAAGTACTCTGGTGGTATGTCTGTTCTTGTAAGGATGGATACAGCTGGAAATAATAGTGAAGAGATAACAGAAATAATGCCTAGCGGGCAGGATTCTTCTACAAAGCTTGTATTTCATGGAGACTATGCATATGCATATTATCAGTATGTTCATTACACATTGGATGAGGAATTTACAGAGGTTATAAAGAGAATCTCTCTTAAAGATGGCAGTACAAAGGATATTTATGAAATAAGCGGAAAGAATATATCAATTGCAAATGTAAAGAGTTATGGAGATAAGCTGTATTTTGAGGTACAGGAGCAGGCAGAGAAAAGAAGTTATAATTCTAAAACAAGGGGATTGTATACATATGATTATCAGACAGGGAATATAAGTCTTGTAAGTGACGAAAATGTATCAGATTATTGTATTATCCCAGAAAAAAATATATTTGCATATTATGTTACAGGACAAGGATTGTATTTTTCGGACATAAATGAACAGACAACACAGCTTATATTAAAGTCTGATAAGACATATGACATGTGCAGTTTATCATATGACGGAAAGTATGTTTATATGGATAACATATTATATCAGGTTTATTATTACAGCTATGATGATAGAAATAAAAAATGTATGGTGTTAAATACATCAGGGGAACAGATTAACGAGATTTCGTGTGACAGTGTAATGACTATGTATTTTGGGGATTCAAGGTGTATGTTTGCATGGAGTGATGATAATTCCAGTGAATATATGTATATTGATAAGAAAAATATAGAAAATGCAGGCACATGGGAAATTATAGGTGAATAGCCGGATCAGAATGGGGGAAGGTTAATGCATCGAAAAAAGGTATTAATCATTGTGGCAGCAGTGTTGTGCTTAGTTGCTGCTGGTGCAGTATTGTTTTTTATATTCAGGAAAGTTGATTATCCGATATTAAAAAAGACCAGAATTGGCGGTGAAAGGTATATAAGAGAAATATATCCAGAGTTGGAAATACGATATCCGGATGTGGATGTAAACCGTGATAATGCTGAATGTATAGTTAGTGATTTTTATTCTGACAGCGTTTATGGAAATTCTGATGATAACAGTGATACTATGCGAAGAATAAATATAATTGCATACAGCATGCCGGAACTGTTTAAAGATAAAGATATTGAAAAGTTTTCTCTCCGTGCAGCAAATGCATCAATAATAATTATTAATGATAAAAGAAAGACTCTTTCTAGTGAAAAAAATAAAAAAAGAAGATACACAAGTAAATGGGTAGATGTTGATCCGGATAATCAGGAAAATCTCAAATTCTATATAGTTCAGAGTATTCCGGTCAGATTATATGGGGAGAACCTGTATCAGAGTAAAGAAGTGAATGGAGAGAAAAATGATGCAGTAGAAAAAATTAATAAATGTGTTATTGAAGTTAAACTCACATATAAAGACGGGCGGGAGGAACAGCAATATCTGGTGTTCAGTACAGCGTCCAGGGGTGATGTATCACCATTCAGCATATACAGAGCGGACAGCAAGTGACATATATAACTTATGGGGGATAAAGTTATGTCAGAGTTTTTAAGGGTATTTAATTATAAGAAAATAATAATATTGTTGTGTCTTATGCTTATTAATCTGGGACTTTTTTCATATATTAATATTCCTAAAAGCAGGAACGGACTGACGGAACGGGAGATATATACTCATGAGAAATATCTGGAAAAATATTATGACAATATTAATGATGTGATTAAAAATGCAGACAATTTACAGAAGTTTTCAATATTTAACAAGAAGAAAACATTTACATACAGTAATATAATAAGAACAGCTGACGATTTTAAAAGGATTGCGCATGTAGATGTGAGCAATGATAACAGCAGGGCAGTTGAAGCTTTTACTGAGTATTATTATTCATATTATATTTCATTCTTTTTTCTGATGATTATTGTATATGATTTGTTCAGGTATCGTGAAAATGGAATGTGGCAGATAACATACAGCACAAAGGATGGAAGAGAGTATATAAGTCTCACGAATATGATTGTTATTGCAGCCGGTGGTCTGGTTACAGTTATATTAATGTCATTATCTACATTTGCAGCTTCGCTGGTTTTGTATGGCGGTGTTAAAGATTTGAATAATCCTATACAAAATATTACGGGATTTGATAAATTTACATATCCCATAAGTAAAATCCAATATGTTTTAATACTGATTGGTGTTGCTGCTATAGTTACCGTTCTTATGGGGTTACTGATGTGGACAATCTTTGTGATTTTTAGACAGAGAAATTATGCAGTAATCTGCATAGCCGCATTTATCGGAATAGAGATTGTATTATACAATAATGTTGAGGTAAACAGCACATGGAGTTTCCTGCATTTTGTTAATATTATCAATGCATTAAAATTAAATGAAATGCTAAAAACATATTTGAACTGGGGGTTTGCGGAATATGTTTTTTCTGTTTCCTCAGTAGTGTTATTTGCGATATTTGTTATAACAGTGGTAATGACAGGAATAGCATATGTTAATAGCAGTTCGATGCGTCCTTATGGGAAAATTACATTATGGGACAGATGTGTAGGAATTGTAAGTCAGGGATATCAGCATATACTGGCAAAAATGCCACAGTTTATAAAGGAATTTCACAAGTTAGTTTTTTCTGGGCATGGAGTATGGTTTATAGCAGGAGTAATATTTGTTGTTGTGTATGCCTCAACTAATGGAGTTATGAAATATACAGATGCAGAGTCATTAAAGGATCAGATGTATATAGAACATGGAGGACAGGATAAGGAATATATAAAAGAATATACACAGCAAAGAATTAATGATGTTAACGATGCCTTGCAGGAACTGGAAAATCTCGTTGCGATAAAGGATACTGATGAAGCTGGAACTGACTGGAATGACAGATATTATGAACTCAACGGCCAGTATGAATATGCAAAAACAAAAGCTGCTTTTTGTGCAGAATTTATGGATAAACTTTTATATCTGGATGATGTTAAACAAGAGTATGGAGTAGATGCATGGATAATGTCTGAAAGAGGATATACAGAGATTGTTGGCAGTGGTTCAGCTATGAGGGAAACAACGATATTAATAGCGCTTATTATAGCAGTTATGTTTATTACGGCAGAAAACATACAGTTAGAGTATGTGACAGGAATGGAAATGATACTTAATGGTTCCGTGAATGGAAGGGGAAATCGTAAACTCCAAAAGTACATATCAGCATTAATATTTACAGTAGTCCTTACAGTTGTTGTTTTTACAATAGAATATATTTATATGTATAGCATTTATGGAATGCCATATTTACAGGCACCGGCACTCAGCCTGAAGTCAATATATGATAAGCTGGGACATGGCATATATTCATACAGTTTTATCAGAAATGTTATTACATCTGTAAGTATAGCCGGATATATGCTATTGCGGACAGTTATAGAGCTTGTACTGGTGATTACGGCTATGAATGTAAGTATATTAATATCTTATATCTCAAAAGGAAAATTAAACAGGGCGTTTCAGGTTGCATCGGTAGGAGTTATGATTGCAATAACTTTTTATGTAAGATGGAAACTTATATAAAACTTTTGACAGATAGTTTTCGTATATATAATCAGTGGGTGATACTATATGTCAAAGAAAAAGAGTTATATAATTTTAATGGCAATATGTGTAATATTGTTTTCCGGGTGTCAGAAGAAGGATACCGTAACAGAAGAGACACAGGAAAGAATTAGTTATCAGGAGCCGGTGATAACAGAATATGAATCAGACGGAATGACATATGAAAAGATGTCAGGTGAATCAATAGAAGTTGTATATCCAAAGCTGGACAAGACATTTTCTGATGAGATTCCTGTTGCAGGGTGGAGAGTAAGTGGCACAGGTAAAAGTGAAATGGCAGATAATAAGTCGGCATGCTGTATAAAATATATGTGTGACTGGGAAGGATTGTATACGGATGAAAATATTCAAAGCATAAAATATACTATTTATAACAGCACCTGTGGTTTTGTATATGCGTCAGATAATATTAATAATTATAGGAAAAAGAAGAGTATAAATATGCAAAGCGTAAGTGTATCGGAATCAGATACAGATGCTTTAAAATTATTGATTATTGCCGAACTTCCTACTACAGATGATGAAATTAATTCGTATTGGCCAAGTGTCTATATGGAAGAACAGGCTAAAATAAAAGCCGTAAATAATGCATTAATGGAAGCGGATGTTATATACAATGATGGAACTGAGAAGGTTGAATATTATAAGATGAAGACCGGAACACATTCTATGACATCGCTGGATATATATAAACAGGTTGAGTAAAGAAAAATGTGAGGAGGTTGTATTATGAAACTGGAAATCAGAAATTTAAAGAAAACATATGGAACGGTTCAGGCGTTGAAGGGAATCAGTTATACATTTACACCGGGGGTATATGGAATTCTGGGAGCAAATGGGGCAGGTAAGAGTACAATGATTAATCTTATAACAGATAATGTTTCGCGTGATAAGGTGAACGGAGGAAGTATTCTATATGATGAAAATAATGATGAGACTGATATATTAAAGCTTGGCAAGCTGTTTAGGGCACAGGTCGGATATATGCCGCAGCAACAGGGATTTTATGAAGATTTTTCACCTAAAGCTTTTTTAAAATATATGGCAGAGATTAAAGGGGTTAAGAAACTTAAAACTGTAGATGAGAATGGTAATGAGATTGTTAAAACGGTAAACCAGCAGATTGATGAATTGCTGGAGGTTGTCAATCTTACAAATGTGGCATATAAGAAAATTGGTGGATTTTCAGGTGGTATGAAACAGCGAGTACTTTTGGCACAGGCGCTTCTGGGTGATCCTAAAATTCTTATTCTTGATGAGCCAACTGCTGGACTTGATCCTAAAGAAAGGATTTCTATAAGAAATTATATAGCTGAGTTATCCAAGGATAAAATTATTCTTTTTGCAACGCATGTTGTAAGTGATATTGAGTGTATTGCTGATAAGGTGCTTCTATTAAAGAGTGGGGAAATAATAGCTACAGGCACACCGGTTGAACTGATTGAGAGTATGGCTGGTAAAGTCGGGGAGATAACATGTACACTTGATGAAGTAGGAGAACTTCAGAAAGAGTATAAGATTGGTAATATAAGGCAGAGAAAGAACGGTCTTGCTTTAAGGGTTGTCGGGGACAAGCTTCCAGAAGAAGCTGTAAAAGTTGAAGATAATATTGATTTAGAAGATGTTTATCTGTATTATTTCGAGTAAAAAAGAGACTATGAAAAAAGGGAGTAAATGCTATAAACATTTACTCCCGAAATTTTATTATTTTTCATCACCGAAGATTACATGTCTTACTGGTGTAAGTGCATATAAAAGTATCATGCCGATGATTCCGCATACGATTATCTCGCCAGCGCCAACTGTAACAAAGAACATGGCAAACATGCCCTCTGAGCCATAAGCAAACTTAAGTACGAATGGTACAATGATTGTGTTAGCAACAATTGGTGGAACTGGTGCAAGCCACTTATGCTTTCTTAACAGGTATGTTCCGATTGCGCCGATAAGTGTTGCAATGCTTCCAAATACTACATCCCATACAATTGCGCCACCAAGGATGTTAGCAATTATACAGCCAACAAATAATCCAGGGATTGCTGCAGGTGTAAAGTAAGGCAGTATTGTGAGTGCCTCTGCGATTCGAAACTGGATTGGTCCGAAACTGATGTAGTTAAAGATTACTACAAGTACGACATAGATTGCTGCAATTACAGCGGCCTGTGTGATGAATTTCACACTCATTCCTTTTTTCTTCATATTCAATTATCTCCTTTAGTTTTGTTTTGCGTGTGGAAGGTCTCGAACACACGATTTGTTACTGTGTCATAACACAGCCTGTGTAGTTTAGCAGATTATCATGAGATTGGCAAGTACAAATGTATATTATATGTGAATGTAAGCTGGATGTAAGTTTCGTGTTATATAATTACAGTAAATAAAGAAACACATTTTTAATATGAGGCATTGGAAAAGGAGGGCGAAAATTATGGATGATAAAAATGTAGTTAAGAAAAGGGTGACTCTTGCTATTGCATTTGCAGTATTTATTGTTGTGGTAATTGCAGTAATACTACTCATTAAGCCGGTGATGTCTAAGGTTCAGGAGAATCGCACAGCAAAGGTGTCTCAGGAAACGGCACAGGAAGCGGAAGAATTTCTTAAGACTAAGTATCCAGAGATTGTGATTGAGAAGCGTGAAATGTATGTTAATGAGCATAAACCACAGGAGAGCACAGGTTATCACAGCAGTAAGAGTTTTGGTGATTCTGAGTATTCGTATGCATCTTATGTATTCTATGGTACAATGGATACACCAGATGCGAAAGGAGACAGCGTCATAATCTATATGTCGGATAGCGGAAAGTCGCCATATTATACTGTTAAGGACAGTGCGAATAAAGATAATGCAAAATGGCAGATGGCGATTGTGCAGAATAAGTCAGACAATGCTAAAACTTGGGATTATGCGTTTACACAGAAGTAATGATTAAGATTATAGGAATATATTTATTGATTATTAATGTAGTAACATTTGCTTTGTACGGAATTGATAAGTGGAAAGCGATACACAACAAATGGCGAATAAGGGAGGCAACTCTTCTTATTATGGCATTAATTGGTGGTTCGCTCGGAGCATTTATTGCAATGCAGATGTTCAGGCATAAGACAAGGAAGTGGTATTTTAGGTATACGGTTCCTGCTATGCTTGTTGTGCATGTGGTGGGGATGATTTTATTGGTGGTTAAATTGTAAGCAGGCTGTTATGTGGGACAGCCTGCTTGATTTATGTTTGGTAAATATGTGCGTTGTCGAAAAAATAAACTGTAAAAATTTTTAGGTTATAACCGCAAAACTTTCTGATTGAATTATAGATTAAGGAGTGTAACCGCATTTTTACCCAGTATTGCATCGGTATCTTTTTCTGAAAATCCACACTCTTTTATTAAATCTACTGCGTCTTTCTGGTCGTCCCATGGGCTGTCAGAGCCGAATAATATGTGGTCTGCGCCGTGGATGTTGACCATTTTCTTGAATTTTTCTATTGGAAGGCTGGCGTTGTGATTGAGCTTCTTTATGCATGATGATGTATCGAGATATACATTTTTCATGTAATCCTTTTCTAATATGGAAGAAACTTCGTTCCACTGTCCCCATCCACCCATGTGTGCGAGTACGAGTTTTTCTGGTTTTACTTCCTGAATCATTGTTGTAAGCCTGTCTACGCTTGATTCATCGCAACCCGGAAAACTCACATCGAAGCCTGCATGTATAAGTATTATAAGCCCGAGTGATGATGCATATTCGATAAGTCTTAATGATTGCATATCATCTATATTGGTTTTCTGGAAAACCGGGTGAAGCTTGATTCCTTTGAAACCATTGTTGGAAAGCCAGTTCAATATTTCTCTGAAATTCTCACAAGCCGGATGTATTGCCCCAAATGAAATTAATCCGGTTGTCTTACTTGTTTCATTAGTCTTTAAAGCAAGTGTATTGATTGTGTCGCACTGATTAGGCTTGGTTGCCACAGGAAGCAGTACAGAGTAATCAATTCCAGCTTTTTTCATTGAATCTATAAGAGAATGTACTCTGCCATCAAGATAATTGTGTATTCCTCCGCTGTGGGCTAATGTACCAACTGCTCTGTCAGCAAGTTCATCTGGAAATGTATGTGTATGAAAATCTATTATCATAAAACCTCCTTGAGATTAGGTATATACGGCTGTCATCTGCTGTTGTGTAGGTGACAGCCGCATATTAGTCATTACATATATAATAACCATTTTGACATGGTGTATACAATTTATTACCATGTGTTTTCTCATTATTATGTATATACTTTTGTTTGAAAATCAAGTGTTTTTTAGGGAAAGACCTACTAAAGTTGAATCAAGTGGCGGATTAGTAGGCATCCAGCCAATACCCACACCATCCCCAACTCAGATAACAAGAATACAAGAATCTGCAAAAATCCTATTGACAAATAGGAAATTGAGAATATAATGATTTACATACCAAGATACTATGTTTATATGGAATTGGATTTTGCAAGGAGGTACATGGAGGTTGAAGAATAGAATTATTGACACAGATGTACTTATTATAGGTGGCGGAACGGCAGGGTGTTTTGCAGGTATTACGCTTGGAAAGAAGAAAGACCTTGATGTACTGATTGTTGAGAAGGCGAACATTGTACGAAGCGGATGTCTTGCGGCAGGCGTTAATGCAATCAATGCTTATATCACTAAAGGTAGAGTTCCACAGGATTATGTTGATTATTGTAAGAAGGACGCAGATGGAATAGTAAGAGAGGATCTGCTTCTTTCAATGTCGGAAAGACTTAATCATGTCACTAAGGTAATGGAGGACTTAGGACTTGTAATCCTTAAAGATGAGAATGGAGATTATGTTGCGAGAGGAAACCGCAATATTAAGATAAATGGTGAGAATATCAAGCCGATACTGGCGGACGCAGTTAAGAAGCAGGACAATGTAACGGTAATCAATCACCTGAATATAACAGATTTCATAGTAGAGAATAACGAGATTAAAGGTGCATACGGATTTGATGTCAATGATGCAGTGTTCTATGAGATAAATGCGAAGGCAGTTATTGTGGCTACTGGTGGAGCGGCAGGCCTTTACAGACCTAACAATCCTGGATTTTCAAGACATAAAATGTGGTATCCACCGTTCAATACAGGAGCCGGATATGCAATGGGAATCAATGCAGGCGCGGAGATGACCACATTTGAAATGAGATTCATTGCTTTAAGATGTAAAGATACGATTGCTCCGACAGGAACTATCGCACAGGGCGTTCCGGCAAAGCAGCTTAATTCCAACGGCGAAGTGTATGAGAACAAATATGGTCTTACAACTTCACAGAGACTTTACGGAACAGTTACTGAGAACCGCGAGGGCAGAGGTCCTTGCTATCTTGGAACTAAGGGAATAAGCAAGGAGCAGGAGGAAGACCTTTACAAAGCATATCTTAACATGGCACCGAGCCAGACACTTAAGTGGCTTGAGGCGGCGGGCGGTCCTTCTGAAGAAAATGTTGAGATAGAAGGAACTGAACCATACATAGTCGGAGGTCATACAGCGAGTGGTTACTGGGTTGATAACAACCGCGAGACTACAATTCACGGGCTTTTTGCCGCAGGTGATGTTGCAGGCGGATGTCCTCAGAAATATGTAACCGGCGCTCTTGCAGAGGGCGAGATTGCAGCACAGGCAATAGCTGAAAGGCTTGAAGGCTCAGGAAAGGGCTTTGTTGTAAATGAGGTGGCAGATTCAGAACTTTCTGAGAACGCATTTGCAAAGAAGAGCGAGTATGAGCGATTTCTTAATAATAAGCAGGGACTGGTTGATATCGAGCAGACCGAGGAAGCGATGCAGAAGATTATGGACCAGTACGCAGGAGGCATAAGCACTGATTATCAGTACAATGAAGCAAGACTTGAGCTTGCAGATGAGAAGATAAAATTCTTAGAGCAGAGTATTGATAATCTGGCAGCGCAGGACGCAGACGACTTGCTTAGAATCTACGAAATCCGAGAGAGACTTACAGTGTGCAGAAGTGTTATAGCACATTTGAAAGCAAGAAAAGAAACCCGTTGGCACAGCTTTGCGGAGAATATGGATTATCCGGCTAAGAGTGATGACTGGTTAAAATATGTCAACTCCCGCAAGGAGAATGGCAAGATTAAGATAATCATAAGAGACCTTGTGAGGGGAGGCGACAGCTATGAGCATTCAGATAAATAAGTTAAAATGCGTTGGCTGCGGGAAGTGTGTTGAAGCCTGTCCCGGCAACCTTATCAAGAAAGATACAGATGGAAAAGCATTTATAAAGCATGTCAAGGACTGCTGGGGCTGTACATCTTGTCTTAAGGAATGTCGTTTTGAGGCGATTAATTTCTTCCTTGGTGCCGATGTAGGCGGCAAAGGAAGCACACTTTCGTTCAGACAGAATGGAAGTATCAATACATGGACGGTGACTTCGCCGGACGGAACAGTTAAGACGCTTGAGGTCAACAGACAGGAATCTAATAAATATTAGGGAGGGAAATTCCTCTCCTCACCAGAGGAGAAATGTGCTTGAAAGCACATGGATTTTGCTTCGCAAAACAAGGAGGAATATCATGGGTAATTTATCACATTTGGACGCACTCGAAGCAGAGGCGATATATATTATAAGGGAAGTTGCAGCAGAATGCGAAAAGCCGGTAATGCTGTATTCTATAGGAAAGGACAGCTCAGTTATGCTTCATCTTGCAATGAAAGCATTCTATCCTGAGAAGCCGCCATTTCCATTTCTTCACATCGACACAACATGGAAGTTCAAGGAAATGATTAAGTTCAGGGATGAGACAGCTAAAAAGCTTGGAATTGAGATGCTTACATACACTAACGAAGAGGGTGTAAAGCAGGGAATTAATCCATTTGACCACGGTTCAGCTTACACTGATATTATGAAGACTCAGGCTCTTAAACAGGCACTTAACAAATACGGCTTTACAGCAGCATTTGGCGGTGGACGAAGAGACGAGGAGAAATCAAGAGCTAAGGAGAGAATTTTCTCTTTCAGAAATACAGCACAGGCATGGGATCCTAAGAACCAGCGTCCGGAAATGTGGAAGCTTTACAACACTAAGATTCACAAGGGCGAGAGTATGAGAGTTTTCCCTATCTCTAACTGGACTGAGAAGGATATCTGGCAGTACATCCAGAGAGAGAAGATTGATATTGTACCTCTTTATTTTGCAGCAGAAAGACCTGTTGTATACCGTGACGGCAATATCATCATGGTTGATGATGACAGAATGAGACTTCTTCCGGGCGAGAAGCCACAGATGAAGAAGGTAAGATTCAGAACTCTTGGCTGTTATCCACTTACAGGCGGCGTTGAGTCAGACGCAGAGACTCTTGATGAGATTATCGAGGAGACTTTAAGTGCGGTTGAGTCAGAAAGAACAAGCCGTGTAATCGACCATGAGGAAGCAGGAAGCATGGAAAGAAGAAAGAAAGAGGGGTACTTCTAGAATGAAAGGTTTACTTAAATTTATTACATGCGGTAGTGTTGATGATGGAAAATCTACACTTATCGGACACATTTTATATGATTCAAAGTTATTGTATGCTGACCAGGAGAAGGCGCTAGAGCTTGATTCCAAGGTCGGAAGCCGTGAAGGTAAGATTGATTATTCACTTCTTCTTGATGGTCTTATGGCTGAGAGAGAGCAGGGAATTACTATTGATGTTGCTTACAGATATTTTACAACTGACAACAGAAGCTTTATCGTTGCTGATACTCCGGGACATGAGGAGTACACAAGAAACATGGCGGTTGGTGCTTCATTTGCAGACCTTGCAGTAATTCTTGTTGATGCAAAGCAGGGTGTGCTTATTCAGACTAAGAGACACGCAAGAATCTGTGCACTTATGGGAATTAAGCATTTTGTATTTGCAGTTAATAAGATGGACCTTGTTGGTTACAGTGAGGAGCGTTTCAACGAGATAAATGCTCAGATAGCAGAGCTTACTAAGGAGCTTTCTTTAGCAGATGTAGTTGTTATCCCTGTTTCAGCAACTGAGGGTGACAATGTTACAACTAAGTCTGCTAATATCCCATGGTATAAGGGCGAGGCACTTCTTTCATACCTTGAGCAGATTGATGTTGATGATACTGAGGAAGAAAAGGGCTTCTACATGCCTGTTCAGAGAGTATGCCGTCCAAATCATGAATTCCGTGGTTTCCAGGGACAGATTGAGGCAGGAAGCGTATCTGTTGGTGACGAGATTATCACTCTTCCAACAAAGGAACATGTACATGTTAAGAGCATCCATGTTGGTGATAAGGAAGCCCAGAGTGCATCTATCGGACAGCCGGTTACTATCCAGTTAGACCGTGAGGTTGATGTCTCAAGAGGTTCAGTTCTTGCGGCAGGAGCAGACCTTAAGCTTGCAACTGAGATTACTGCTACAATCCTCTGGATGGATGATGATGTTCTTACTAATAACAAGAACTTCTTTGTAAAGCTTGGAACAAGACTTATTCCGGGCGTTGTTACTGAGATTGTTAATACAATTGATGTCAATACAGGCGAGGAGAAGCCAGCAGCTCTCCTTAAGAAAAATGAAATCGCAGTATGCAAGATTTCTCTTGCTGATGTAATTGTTGTTGATGAATTTGACCTTCACAAGACTATGGGCGAGCTTATCCTCATAGACCGTGTTACTAATATGACTAGTGCCTGCGGCGTTGTCCGTGAAGTTAATGAGGCAGCAAATGATGTTAAGGAAGTTGACGCAGCTTTCAGAGCAGAGCTTAACAACCAGAAGCCTGTTGTTGTTGAGGCTGTTCTTTCAGACAAGATTAATGTTGATTTCTTAAAGAAGGTTGAGAAGGAGCTTCTTCTTGAAAGCAAGCACGTATATCTGTATGCTCCGGCAGAGGGCGAGGATTATACAAATGTTGTTACTCACTTTGTAAATGCAGGTATTGTTGTTATCCTTGCACTTAAAGAGAAAGCAGATATTAAGATTGATGGTGCAGAAGTTCTTGCAGGCTGGGAGTCTGAGGTTGACGCAACTACTGCAGATGTGGCTGAGTTTATTAAGAAGAATGCGTAGGCTGGGGGAAGAACGGACGCTGCACTAGAACTTATAAAGCAACGCAGGCACGCTTTCGCTGCTTGTCGCTCGCAGCGGTACTAAGCTTGTCAGGATTTGCCTCACTTTGTGAGGCTGTCCTGACGAGCTAAGTGCCGGCGGCTCCAAAGCACCTGTGTTGCTTTATAAGTTTAGTGCTGCTGGGGTTCTTTCCCGCTGCGTGGGGTTACTTCAGGGTTGGAAGTGTTGGCAGATGGGCGGTAAAGGGCGCTTCGCTGCTTTGCTTGGTTTTGGAATATATTTTGTAGGAGTTAGGCTATAATTATGAATACACATTTTTTTAAAAAGTTAATATGTTTAGGTATGATTTTTTGCCTGACTTTTACCGGACTTTCTGGTTGTGGGCAGAAAAAGACTGAACTTGTAAATGTTTCTTATGATGCTACCAGAGAGTTTTATAAGGAGTATAACAGGCTTTTTGAAGATTACTGGTATGGTAAGACTGGTGAGAAGGTTGAGGTTATCCAGTCTCATGGCGGTTCTGGAAAGCAGGCGCTTGAGGTTGCTAACGGTCTTGGAGCTGATGTTGTCACGCTTGCTCTTGAGGGTGATGTTAATGTTATAAGGAACGAAGGGCTGATTGATGACGGATATATCAATGATTATTCTGATG
>ERZ773131.523-NODE-523-length-32205-cov-53.594401_pt1 | contig 32205 bp, 28 predicted proteins | sample MGYA00511082_ERZ773131 | MGnify/ENA primary metagenome ERZ773131 (study PRJEB29015, sample SAMEA2737813) | human gut metagenome | biome: human gut; feature: human-associated habitat; material: faeces | place: China | collected 2012 ... | reverse complement strand
CAAACTTAAGCCCCTTAAGAACCTTCGGCCCAGCGGGCCGTCAACCCTCACGCCCCAAAGGGGCGTGTTAATGTCCATAAAAGAGGTGTTTTCATGAAACAGAATCTTGCACTATTAAGCGGCCCCATCGCCTTTGGCGCTGCTGCCTTTCTTCTTACCGGCACCTTCCAGCAGTCTTCTGCCCTGGCTCTTTCCTGCGCCCTCTGGATGGCGCTGTGGTGGATATTCCGGCCCGTTTCCATTTACGTCACCGCCTTTATCCCTATTATCGTGAATTCCCTTTTCAACCTCATTCCCATGAATCATGTGATCAGCCAGTACTTCTCGGAGATTGCAGTGCTCCTTCTGGGCAGCGACCTCATCTGCCTGACCTGGACCACCACGGGACTGGACAAACGAATTTCCGTAAGAGCCCTCTGCTCCATAGGCACCTCCATGAAAAGCCAGATCTTTGTATGGTTCCTGGCTTCCACGGCGCTCTCCGTTTTCCTTCCCAACGTGGTGGTAGCCGCTATTTTCTGTCCCATTGCCGTGGCCATGCTCCATTTCACCGGAGAAAAGGATATAAGCACCAGCCAAACCGCCATTCCCATCCTCCTTGCCATCGGCTGGGGCAGCGGCATCGGCGGCTTCGGCTCCCCCATCGGCTCCTCCGCCAACCTGGTGGCCGTTTCCTATCTGGAAAAACTGACAGGCCATGAATTCATGTATTTCGACTGGGTCATCCGTTTCCTGCCTGTGCTCATCCTCATTTTCCTCATGAATCTCCTTTTCCTTCTTTTCCTGCCCTGTCCGGTCAAATCCCTGCCCGGCACGAAGGGCTATTTCCGCTCCATGTATAAATCCTTCGGTCCCATGAAACGGGGCGAGCGCACAGGCCTTATTCTCTTCACCGCCGCTACCCTGCTCTCCTTCCTCCGTCCCCTCTTTGCGCCATACCTCCCTGCCATGAAGCCGGCCTACGTATTTCTCTTCCTGGGCATGCTCATGTTCTTCCTGAAAGATGAAAAAGGAAATCCCATGCTCACCTGGAAATACGCTGAAAGCCACGCCATGTGGGGCATGATCGCCCTTTTTGCCAGCGGCCTGGCTCTGGGGAAACTGGTCATTGAAACCGGCGCCATCAAAGAGCTCTCCCTCCTCATCGCCGCCCTTCACCTCTCCCCGGGCCTTCCGGTAATGGCCATGGCCTGCCTCTTCGCCTGCTTCATGTCGGAAATTTCCAGCAACACCGCCTCCGCCTCCATTTCCATTCCCGTGGTCATCGGCATAGCCTCCTCCCTCTCCTTGAATCCCATCCCCTACATCCTAGGCACCATCGCCGCCGCCAACTGCGCCTACATCCTCCCCATTTCCACCAGGGCCATCCCCATAGGCTACGGCCTCTCCGCCTCTGCCCAGATCCGATACGGCACAGTGCTCTCCCTTCTTACGGTGATCCTTATCACCCTCCTATGCACCGCCTTCATGGATTTCGTGCCTCTCTTCAGCGAACTGTAAATTAAAAAGGGCTGTGAAAAAATAGAAATCATTTCTTCACAGCCCTTTTGGTATGTTTTTATGGATTCAATGACAGTAAGCCACTCGCCTCATCGTCATCTCGAGCGGAGCTGCCTGTCGGTCATAGAGCAAAGGGTTTTGAGCATCAGGGAGACTCTGAGTCGAGAGATCTCCTGCTGCTATGCTGCATGTACCATGATGTACCATGGGGCCTGAAATTTCTCCACTCCTCTCCCACCATTGAAATGACCGGAGAGAAGAATGGTATCCATGTTATTCATGCATTTCTTCACAGCCCTTTTTGATTTATGAAATGCTATGCTTCTTCTCCAGCATCAGGAGTGCCTTCTTCATGGGAAGACCGCCGCCGTAGCCGGTGAGGGACCCGTCGGCGCCGATGACACGGTGACAGGGGATGATAATGAAAAGGGGATTGGCATTGCTGGCCATGCCTACGGCGCGGTAAGCCTTCGGATGGCCGATGGCCTCGGCTATGTCCCTGTAGCTTCTCGTTTCCCCATAGGGAATCTCCCGGAGCGCCGCCCACACCTTCTCCTGAAAAGCGGTGCCATGGGTACGGCAGGGAAAGTCAAAAGTCTTCCTTCGCCCCTGGAAATACTCATCCAGCTCCCGAAACACCGTCAGCGCCAGCCCCTCCGGCGCTTTGCCTTCGGCTTCCTTCCCCGCCATCTTCAGCGCCGTCACCGCGCCGCCCTCATAGTCAAGCTCCATATCTCCAAAGGGAGAATGATACATGGCAGTCTTCACGGCTCTCTTCCTTTCTTTCATTTTTACATAGAGTATCATCAATTCTTTTGCTGAATCCAGTATACCATGGAAAAACAAAAGAAAGAGCCGTTGGCAATGGAGTGATTTAACAAAAAAGCCGCTTCAAGGAAAAATGTGGCAAACCGGCATCATGATTCCCTAAAAAATGTGAAAATTCATCCATTGAAACCGGAAAAAGCGTGCTCATCAAATTTTAATAAAGTATATTTTTATCTTATACAATACAAAAAGAGTCCTGTCATTGAATCGACAATGCATGATGTAGTATAATTTTACTCAAAAGGATTTTAGTAAAATCCATATGACTAAAATGGAAAGCAGGAGGTGGCTCCATGTTTATTGGGAGAGAAGTGGAAATGGAACGGCTTCGCCGGATGTATGACTCCCCGAATCAGGAAGTAGTGCTGATTTACGGACGGCGGCGAATCGGTAAAAGTGAGCTGATTAAGCAGTTTCTGAAAACCTCAAAGATCCAGGGGCTGTATTATCAATGCAAGCGGACAACGGAGATGAATAACGTCCAAAGTCTGTCTGCCTTGATTTCTGAGGTTTATCAGTATCCGCCTCTGGCCTTTACGGGCATGGAGAAACTGCTTGATTTTCTTTTTCAGCAGGCCTGCAGCAAAAGGCAAGTTCTGGTTTTGGATGAATACCCCTATCTGCGTCAGACAGTGCCCGGTTTGGACAGCATTTTACAGTCTTTGATTGATTCCTATCGGGAGCGTTCCCAGTTGAAGCTGATTCTCTGCGGCTCCTTTGTGGATACCATGAAATCGCTGATGCTGGAAGAAAATCCGTTATATGGCCGGGTCACCTTGAGCCTTCATATCCATCCCATGGATTACTTCGAATCGGCTGCCTTTTACCCGGACTTCTCTCCGGCAGACAAGGTGCGGCTTTACAGTGTTTTCGGCGGCGTGCCTTATTACAACCGTCTCATAGATTCCACCCGAAGCGTCCGCGAAAATGTGATGAACCTGCTGGTGGAGCCCGATGCCCGGCTGGAAAATGAAGTCCAAATGTATCTTTTGGGAGAACTGTCCCGGTTCATCAATGCAAACGAAGCATTTGAAGCACTGGCACGGGGCTTTCACCGTTTTAAGGATATTCTGTCCCAATCCCATATCACCAGCAGTTCAGCGCTGGCCGAAGTGCTGAAACGGCTGATACTCATGGAACTGGTGAAAAAAGAAGCTCCCATTAATGACAGAAATAACAAAAAGAAAGCCAGCTATTTCATCAGCGACAATCTGTCCAGCTTCTATTACCGATATCTGTTTCCCTACAGTTCACAGCGGCAGATTATGGCGCCGGATACGTTTTGGGACCGGTACATTGCCCATGACTTTTCTGAGACCTTCGTCCCGAAACAGTTTGAAACCCTGTGCCGCCAGTTCCTCATCCGCCAGAATCGAAAAGGCCGGCTTCCAGAAATTTTTGATGCCATCGGCACCTATTCCTATGATTTACCTGAAGAGCATAGAAATGGAGAATTTGATGTAGTCACCCACGACGACAAAGGATACATCTTCTATGAAGCCAAATTCCGGAAGACCCCTGTGACCGATGCCATGATTCAGACCGAAATCCGACAGGTCCAACAGACAGGAATGAACTGCCATAGATACGGCTTCTTTTCCCGCAGCGGCTATCAGGTGGCCCCCAGACCCGGTGTCATTCTCTATACATTGGAAGACCTGTACAGCAATGGCTGATGAACTCTTTCTACCTCTTTTAAGAATACGCCAGGACATTAAAAAACAGTTCTTATAAATTCTTTGAAGCAGAGCTTTTGTACAGCTGATGCAGCACAAGGATAAACCAATCAATGTCTTTTTCCAACGAGGCGTTGGCCCAGTGAGTAAAATAGCGCCATTAATAGTGCTGAGCCGGAAGGACCAGACCATTCACGAACAATTAAAAATGCAGGACGAAATCAATCGGCTGCATATGGTCATTCAGAAAACAGAAAAAGCTGCCTGGAAGGAACAGCAGCCGAAGAAGCGGTTTGAATTATATACAAAGCTGCAGGAATATAAAAAACAACTGGAGGAGATTACCCATGGAGAAGCTTAAGATGCATACGCCGGATCTGGCAGAAGAAAACTATAAGAAACTGGCGGCCCTGTTTCCGGATGCTGTGACGGAAGCCAAAGACGAGAATGGAAACACGGTCCGGGCCATCGACAAGGATGTATTGATGCAGGAAATCAATGCCAAGGTGGTGGACGATGGCCAGGAACGGTACCAGTTTACCTGGCCGGATAAGCGGAAAGCCGTGGTCCTTGCGAATGCGCCGATTGCCAAGACCCTTCGCTTTGAAAAGGAAAAATCTGTGGGCAGGGATGGAACCCCCGGAGGAACGGACTCTGAGAATATCTATATCGAAGGGGATAATCTGGATGCCCTGAAGCTTCTGCAGGAAACGTATCTGGGGAAGGTGAAGATGATTTACATCGATCCCCCCTATAACACGGGAAATGACTTCATTTACGAAGACGATTTTTCGCAGAAGGCCGAGGATTATGCAGATAACAGCGGGCAGACCGATGAAGAAGGAAATCGGCTGGTGCAGAATAGCGAAAGTAATGGACGGTTTCACACGGATTGGCTGAATATGATGTATCCCCGTCTTAAGATTGCCAAGGACTTATTGACCGATGATGGTGTGATATTCATCAGCATAGACGAAAATGAAATCAATACGCTAAAAAATATTTGTGATGAAATATTTGGACGATGGAATTTCGTTGCTGAACTTATATGGGCAGCGGGACGTAAAAACGACTCTAAGTACATCTCTATTTCACACGAGTATATACTGTGTTATTTTAAAAACGCACAGTATGTTTCGGATCACCAAATTGTGTGGCGTGAAAAGAAACAGGGGCTTGATGCAATTTACAGCACCTATGAGTCTCTTCGCAAAAAGCATAGCTCCGATGTCACAGCAATCGAAAAAGGACTGAAGGACTGGTATAAATCTCTTCCTGATGGACATCCCGCAAAGGATCATGCACATTACAACAGAGTTGATGAGAAAGGAATCTTTTTTGCGGCTGATATTTCATGGCCTGGTGGCGGAGGGCCAAAATACAAAGTCCTTCATCCAGTAACAGGAAAGCCCGTCAAAGTTCCTTCAAGAGGTTGGATTACAAATGAAAATACGATGAAGAAATGGATTGCCGAAGGCCGTGTTTATTTCGGAGAAGATGAAAATACCGTTCCTACTTTAAAGTCTTATTTGAAAGAGAGAGAGTATAGCGTTCCCTACAGCGTATTCTATAAGGACGGACGTGCGGCATCAAAACGGCTGACTACTTTAATGGGTAATAAGGTGTTTGAAAATCCAAAAGATGAAGAAATCATTAAAAGGATAATTGAGTTTTCAGGAACATCTGAGAACGATATTATAGTCGATTTCTTTTCGGGATCAGGTACTACTGCCCATGCTCTTTTTTTGGCAGAAACTGAAAAGACTATGCGTAGAAAATTTATCCTCGTTCAGATTCCAGAAACTATCGATCCTCAAAAAGCAAATCCTGGAAAAGCGAGAAAAGTTGCGCAGAATGCTGTTGCTTTACTTGATTCAGTTCATGCCAGTCATAATATTTTTGAGATTGGTCGTGAGCGCATCCGCCGCGCCGGCAAGAAAATCAAAGAGGAAACGGGGGCAGACATTGATTATGGCTTCCGCTGCTTCAGGGTGGACTCTTCCAACATGAAGGATGTATATTACAAACCTTCTGATATAAACCAAGCAGAACTGGATCTTTTTACGGACAACATCAAAGAAGACCGTACGCCGGAGGACCTTTTGATCCAGGTCATGCTGGATCTGGGGGTATTGCTGTCTTCCAAGGTGGAAGAGGAAGAAATTGCAGGGAAGAAGGTTTTCTCTGTGGCTGATGGCTATCTGATGGCCTGCTTTGACAGGGATGTGACCGATGATGTTGTGACGGCCATTGCCAGAAAGCATCCTTTCTATGCGGTATTCCGTGACAGTTCTTTCAGCTCTGACAGTGTGGCCGCAAACTTCGAGCAGATTTTTGATACCTATAGTCCGCAAACGGTAAGGAAGGTGCTGTGATATGGCTGCCATGAAATTTAAATTCACCATACAGGGGTACCAGACGGATGCTGTAAACAGCGTAGTCAGAGTATTCTCCGGCCAGCCCTTTCAGGATAAGGTCGGCTACCGTCAGGATGCTGGAACCCAGGATGATGATCGCAACCTGTTTAACTGGCAGCAGTCTGATGAAGACCTTTTCATGGGGTTTGCCAATGCACCGGTTTCGCTGAACGGGACACAGCTTCTTCATAATATCCGGGAAGTCCAAAAGGACAGCAATATTAAGGAATCTTCTTCTCTTGCCCGGCATATGGGGGCCTGCTCTCTGGATGTGGAAATGGAAACGGGTACAGGAAAGACCTATGTTTACATCAAGACCATGTTCGAGCTGAATAAGCAGTATGGGTGGAGCAAGTTTATTGTGGTGGTCCCCTCCATTGCCATTCGGGAAGGCGTGCAAAAGAGTTTCCAGATGATGCAGGACCACTTCATGGAGCTCTACGGAAAAAAGGCAAGATTCTTTGTTTATAACTCCAAGAACCTGACTGACATTGATCAATTCAGTTCCAGCGCAGATCTTTCTGTCATGATTATCAATGTACAGGCCTTCAATGCCCGGGGTAAGGATGCCAGAAGAATTCGCATGGAGCTGGATGAATTTGGCAGCCGCAGGCCCATCGATGTAATCCAGGCCAACAGGCCCATTGTGATTCTGGATGAACCGCAGAAAATGGGCGGCAAAAAGACGCAGGAATCCCTGAAGGAATTCCATCCACTGTTTACGCTGAATTATTCCGCCACCCATAAAGAGCATCATGATCTGGTGTATGTTTTGGATGCGCTGGACGCCTACCGGATGAAGCTGGTCAAAAAGATCGAGGTCAAGGGTTTCGATATCAAGAATCTCCGGGGAACAGACGGCTATTTGTTTCTGGAGAATATTGTCATATCCCCGAAGAAACCGCCCATGGCGCGCCTGGAGTTTGAAATCCGCTACGAGAAGTCCATCAATCGGGAGACCAGAATCGTAGGTGTGGATGATGATCTGTATGCTCTTTCGAAAGGGATGGAGCAGTATCAGGGATATCATATCAATGAGATTGACCCCATCAGGGGCGCTGTGACATTTACCAATGGCATTGAAATTCACACAGGCGAAGTTCTGGGCGATGTCAGTGAAAAGGATATTCGCCGTGTACAGATCCGCGAGACCATCCGGTCCCATTTCGAAAAGGAAAAGGAACTGTATACCCGTGGCATCAAGACCCTTTCCCTGTTCTTTATCGATAAGGTGGAGCATTACCGGAAGTATGATGCCGATGGAAACGAAGTAAATTCGGAATATGGCCGGATTTTTGAAGAGGAATATACAGCGATTCTGAATGAATATCTGACTCTGTTCGATACGCCTTATGAGCAGTATCTGCGCAGCATCGATGTGCATGCCACCCATGCCGGATATTTCAGCATCGACAAAAAAGGCCACAAGATAGACAGTCATATGAAACGTGGCTCTGATATCAGCGATGATGAGTCTGCCTACGAATTGATTCTGAAAGATAAGGAGAAACTGCTGTCTTTTGACAATCCGGTTCGTTTTATTTTCTCCCATTCCGCCTTGCGGGAAGGCTGGGATAATCCGAATGTCTTCCAGATCTGCACGCTGAAGCATGGCGGCGATTCGACAACCAACAAGCGGCAGGAAGTGGGCCGCGGTCTTCGACTCTGCGTGAATCAATCCGGCGACCGGATGGATGAACACGTTCTTGGCTCAGAGGTACAGGAAGTTAATAAGCTGACCGTTATTGCCAGTGATGGCTATAAGGACTTTGTTTCTTCTCTGCAGAAGGAAATCAGGGATGACCTGTATGAACGTCCGACTAAAGCAACGCCGGAATACTTTGCAGGCAAGCGTCTCAGAGTCGGCGATGATATCATCACTGTTACCAGCGACGAGGCAAATAAGATTTATTTCTATCTGGTGAAAAATAATTACATTGACGAAGACGGTCATGTCACGGATCAGTATCGGGCGGATGCTGAGAATCATTCCCTGGCTCCACTGCCGGATAAAGTGAAACATATCGGGGATGGCGTGCATGCACTGGTGCAGGGTATCTTTGATGAACATGCGCTTGACGGTATGATTGAGGATGGCCATGTGACAAAGGTGCCGGAAAATGGGCTGAATGACAATTTCTTCAAGAAAGAATTCCAGACGCTCTGGAATTACATCAATCACAAATGGAGTTATTCTGTGCATTTTGACAGCAATGAGCTGATTCGGAATGCCATCCGGCATATTGATGATAAACTTTTTGTGACCGAGCTCCAGTACACGGTGACCCGGGGAACCCAGGGGGAAGACTGGTCTGCGGAAAAAGTAAAGGAAGGGCGGGGTTTTATTGCTGAAAAGAGCCACACCTATAACCTCAAACGAGGAGAAACCAGCCAGGTCAAATATGATCTGATTGGTCAGATTGGAGGTAGGACCCATTTGACCAGAAAAACGGCTGCGGCAATACTGAAAGGAATTTCTCCTGTCAAGTTCATCATGTATCGGTACAATCCTGAGGAGTTTATTTCCAAGGTTTCGAAGCTGATCAATGAAGAAAAAGCTGCCATGATTGTCAATGATATTACCTATAATCAGACCGACGGGTCCTACGATTCGACCATCTTTACCGCCGAAAAGAATAAGGACTTTTCCAAAGCCTATCTGGCGAAGAAGAATGTGCAGGATTATGTTTTCGCTGATGGAACGGCAGAAAAATCCGTGGAACGCAAATTTGCAGAAGACATGGATCTGGATGATAAGGTGGTGGTATATGCCAAGCTGCCGCGGGGCTTCCAGATTCCGACTCCGGTGGGGAACTATGCGCCGGACTGGGCGATAGCCTTTCAGAAGGGAACTGTAAAGCATATCTACTTCGTGGCTGAAACGAAAGGCTCTATGGAAAGCCTGGATTTGCGTCCCATTGAACAGGCTAAGATTACCTGTGCCAAGAAACTTTTCAATGAGATTTCAAAGGATGATGTGGTATATGACCAGGTGGATTCCTATCAGAATCTGCTAAGTCTGATGAACGCACTCTAAGCAGTCATCAGGGCTTTTCCCCCAAAACCAGCCTCCTTGTCATATAGGGAAACCATGGCCATGGAACCTGCAAGGCCGGGCGCCCTATCATTTGACTCAAAAGAGTTTTAGTAAAATCTGTATGAGTAAAAAGGAATAAACAAATCATTGGAAAGGAGAGATTGCTATGAAAAAAATACTCATACTCAATGGCGGCCCCCGGATGCACAACAACACTGCCAAACTTCTGGCAGCTGCCGGGGAGGGGGCTGTTTCTGCCGGAGCCAGCACCGAGACTGTGGATTTATATAAACTGAACTTTACCGACTGCCGCAGCTGTCTGGCCTGTAAGAATAAAAAGATGGCCATCCCCTGGAAGTGCTACTGGAAAGATGGCTTGACGGAAACGCTGCAGAAAGTCTATGAGGCAGATGCCATCATCATCGGTTCGCCCATTTTCTTCGGAGAGCCAACGGGCATGGTCCGTTCCTTTATGGTCCGCTCGACCTTCCCGGCCCTATCCTACGATGATTATCAAAGCACCTTTCCGGGAAAAATTGATGTCGCCGTGATCCTTACCATGAATGCAGACCAGAACTACTACGATAAGCACTATAAATCGCACATGGAGGAATACTTCCAGCCCTTCCATTACCTGAACGGGACAACGGAAATCCTGGCTTCCTTCGATACCCTGCAGGTACCGGATTACAGCCGTTACCGCATGGCATCATGGGATGAAGCGAAAAAGAAAGCCCATCACGCCGAGCAATTTCCGAAAGACCTGCAGGCGGCCTTTGAGCTTGGCAGGAGACTGGCCAGCCGTCAGTAACTATCTGGTTATGAAAGGAATAAAGGCAGGAAATTTAAATATAGGATATAATGGCTTATTTTATACTTTCCCCTATTCCCTTCTATTTTTACTGAAACGCTTCCTCACTCACCGAAAGGAGATGCAGCGCGTCAATGCAGATACATCATTCCACAAAAGATAAACTCCACATCCTTTTCATCTGCCACGGCAATATCTGCCGTTCTCCCATGGCGGAAATGATAATGAAGGACATGGTACGCCAAAGGGGGCTGGACGGGAAATATGAAATTTCTTCCATGGCCGCCACCACTGAGGAAGTGGGCCATGATATCTATCCCCCTGCCCGAAGGACCCTTGCCGCCCACCACATTCCCTTTACGAAAAGAAGGGCGGCTCTCATGACCAGGAAGGATTATGAAGAGGCGGACTATGTGATTGCCATGGATGAGGAAAATCTGGATGACCTGTGCCGCCTCACCCAGGGGGATCCGGAGAAAAAAATCTCCCGCCTTCTTGACTGGGCGGGAGAAGCAAGGGACGTGGCGGACCCCTGGTATACGGGAAATTTTGAGAAAACCTATGAGGATATCGCCAAAGGCTGCCGGGCGGTGCTGGATAAGCTTTCCTGAAAATGGGTGCATAAAAAGAGGCCATGAGAAATGGGTATCCTTTCTCACAGCCTCTTTTTCATGCCATGCAAAAACTCCTGATTCGTCCCATGCTGATGCGCGGTAGGGCTCAGGCGTTCAGCTTCGATGAATCGGCCAGGAGCAGCCGCCTAAGCGGAATATCTGTGTCGTCAAGGAAGAACTGGTATAGCCATAGTTGCCACCAGGATGTCTGGCAGGTCATCTTCAGGAGTTCTTTGTGAAGTTTTGACGCGTCGGAGAGTTCTGATTCATATGAGGAAGTTCTTCCTGTCTCCCGCCTGTCCCTTGATAAGGTGTGTGCACGTAACAGGCAGGGAGGCCGGCGCCTCTTCCGGGCCCCTCAGTTCTCTCTGTCTATATAATCTCTTTAAAATAAAAAAGTTCTCATAGAAAACAGTGTTTCCTGATGACCGGTCGTTAGCGGCGCCGGTTCCTTTTCTCCACGAGCCGGGATTCTACGCTATCGCCCAGAATGACGACGCCGAAGGAAGGCTACCTGGTGTCTGTCATCTCCTCTGACTGTCTGATTATATCCTGCTCATCTTTCATGCTACAAACCTGTACTTTCGTACAGGTTTTTTGCTGGCCATTTTTAGTAAAATAAAAGTAAGGCCGGGATCCTTGCGGAATACCCGGAAAACAGGAAAGATGCGTTTTCTATGAAACAGAATCATTCCGCCTTGACAAAGAAGGTCCTGCCCCTGCTTCTCTGTACCGCCATCCCGTCAGCAGGGGTGGGACTTTCGGCAGAAGCGGCGCAAACGCAGGGAGGGGATGCTGTCACGATCGAGAAATGCTGGAACCGCAGCCCATGGGAAATCCGCATTCTCACTAGGATCGTGCCGGTGCATACGTCGGGCTGCGGCGGCATAATCAGTAAAGAGATTCCCAGAAACAGGAGGTGTCTGGTAATGAAAGAGCCTGGCAAAATCAAATGGATGAGGCTTATCAGGGGTATCTTTTTAGGGATCCTGCTGGTCCTGACGATGACTCCGGCGGCCCTGGGGGCCCAGAAAACAGTGCTGGTCCACAATGTAGACGAAATGATGGAATCACTGGCGGACAATACGGAAATCGTTCTGGCACCGGGCGAATACAATCTGTCAAACTGGCAGGAGAAAGAATTTTCAGAGCGGCTGCTTCACTGCTCCGACTACTATGATTCGGCCCCTGCCGGTCTGTATCTGGGCGATGGTTGCACACTGGACATTGCCGGGTTCAAGGATCTCACCATCCGGGGATTGGATACGGAGACCATTACTGCAGAAATTGTTACAGAATTCCCCTATACGCCGGTACTGAAATTCGTCAACTGCCGAAACCTGAAACTGTCCCACCTCCGGATGGGCCATAAACTCAAAAAAGGATTCTGTGACGGCGCCGTGCTGAAACTGGATAGCGTCACTCATATGACCATGGATCATATGGACCTGTACGGATGCGGAACCTATGGGTATGAAGCCCGGTTCTGCAGCAGCATTCTCCTCAGGGACAGTGTAATCCGGGAATGCAGCTACGGTTTGGTGTCCGCCACAGACTGCCAGAATCTGAAATTCCTGCGGACCACCTTCAAAGATATGGAAACGGATCTTCCCCTCTTTGCTCTGATCCGTTCCCGGTTGGAGCTGACCGACTGCACCTTCCGGGATGTACGGGGAATCATCGACAGCCTCACCATGACTGGCGGCCATATCAGTGAATCATGAAAAGACCTTCCGGTGCATCAGAACTTTTAAAACCTGCTGGCAGGTAAAAAACAGCCTGATGATGTAAGCGGGTCCCTGAAGACCATCATTTACATCATCAGGCTTTTCGGGTGGAGGGCCGGAAGGTGAAATACAGGAAAACAGCGGGTCCTCAGACAGTGGAGCAGCTGCATGAATAAGTGCGGATCCCGCTACCGTCCCAGCAGGGCGATCATCAGGGTCACTGCCCCATCTACCAGCAGAGGAACGGCTCCGGTAATGTAGGCGGTGTCATCATCCATGCGATAGTACATCATGTAGGCCGCCAGGGCGATGAGAGAAGCAGCAGCCACGGCGGCCCAGGTGAGACCATAGGCAGTGCCCGCAAGGCCGCCTGCTTCATGGAGCACTCCCAGTACCATGATTTCCATGAGGGCCCAGAGAACGAGAAGGATGAGTTCTGTGGTCGGTTTCCGGCCGAAAAGTTTGACAGAACCGGCAAGAAGGATGAAATACACCAGAAGGGCCAAAGCCAGGAGCATGGTCCCTCCGGGCCAGGAGGGCGGCAGGGGAAGGCCGTGAATGCCATGGACCGTCAGGGCGGTGCCGGAAAGGCCAAAAACTGCGAGGCATAGGAACAGCAGGGCCGAGAGGGCCCCTCCGCTTCTGGCATCGGGCCGGAAGGCCGTCAGCCACCAGCCTGTATAGAACAGGGCGCCAAGGCTCAGGAGAAACTGCCCTGTAATGATTTCTGCATATGCTGTAAGTCCAAACATAGTATCCCTTCTTCTTTGTGAAATCCTTTCTTTTCCTATTGTAGTCTTTTTTCTGGAATAAAGTGAGAAATGCATGTAAAAAGCCGTGAAAATAGCAATCCTTTTCACGGCTTTTTTATACAGGGTCTTTTATATGCTGTTTTTCGCTGCATTAAAAACGGTCTGGAAGGGCACCTGTTTTTCTTCTGCCCGCTTCTTCACCGATTCATATTCCGGATAGCGCCGTTTTTCGCTGCCCAGAGTGACTTCCTTTACCTGGACCCGGCCGTAGGCGGTGTCTACTTCCTTTTCTTCCCGATGAAGGATGGAGCGCATGAGAGGCGCCAGTTCGCGGATACCGATGGTGGTGGTTTCAGAAAAGAGGATGTTTTCCATGGCTTCTTTCCTGCCTTCCCTGCAGATCACCGTAAGTTCATAGGCCGGTCTGTTCTTTTTCATGTAGATAGGGGTGAAATGAACATCCAGAGCGCCGGCATCTATCAGTTTTTTCATGGTATAGCCCAGCACTTCGCCGGAAGCGTCGTCGATATCGCTTTCCAGCTTCACGACCTGGTCTTTTTCCCAGGGCCCTTCTGCTTCATCAATAAGAATGGCCCGGAGGATATTGGTCCGTTCCTTGTAGTCCCGTTTTCCTGCGCCCAGGCCTGTTTTCAGAACGGTAAAGGAGGCAGGCAGTTCATGGGAGGTGGCCAGGGCCGCCGCAATGGCAGCGCCGGTGGGGGTCACGTATTCCCCTTTGGCGTCCATGATTTCCAGGGGCATGTGATAGGCGGTGACAATGTTCAGTGTAGCCGGCACAGGCACCGGAAGTACGCCGTGCTGGCAGCGGACAGTGCCTCTGCCTTCCGAAAGTTTCGGTACAATCACGTTTTTGATATGGAGGCTGTCAAAGCATACGGCCGCAGAAATGATATCCACAATGGAGTCGATGGCTCCCACTTCATGGAAATGGACTTCCTCTATGGGAAGGTTGTGAGCTTTAGATTCCGCCTCTGCCACAATGCGGAAAATCTTCTTTGCCAGAGCCCTGGCAGATTCGGTCATGTCCGTGCCATCAATGACCGCTTCCACATCTTTCAGATGACGGTGCTCGTGATGATGGTGCCCTTCTCCATGGTCATGATGGTGATGGTCTTCATGGCAGTGACAGTGGTGCTCTTCTTCCTCGTGATGATGGCCCTCTTCATGGCAGTGGCAGTGGTGTTCTTCCTCCTCATGATGGTGACCTTCTTCATGGCAGTGGCAGTGGTGCTCTTCCTCTTCGTGATGATGGCCTTCTTCATGGCAGTGGCAGTGATGTTCTTCCTCCTCATGATGGTGACCTTCTTCCTCATGATGGTGATGGTGTTCTTCATGAACCGCTTCCCTTGCTTCCGGCAGGGGACCATAGAGATAGGCCATATCGTGGTCGTGGTTTTCATGTTCTTTGTCCAGAATCACGTTGAAATCGCAGCAGTCAATGCCTGCTTTCTGCACCCTCCCGATTTCCACTGTAAAGCCTTTGGCGGGAATGGAAGAAATCGCCTTGTCCAGCGCTTTCCGATCTGCGCCCAGGTCCAGCAGGGCTGCCACAAACATATCCCCCGCAATGCCGGAGGCTGCTTCCAGATATAATGATTTTCCCATTTACACTTTTCCCCTTTCTGCCAGTCTGTTGATCTGTGTAGCCACATAACCGGCACCGAATCCATTGTCTATATTGACGGTCACTATGCCGTTGGCACAGGAATTTATCATGGTCAGGAGGGCAGAGAGGCCGTGGAAACTGGCGCCATACCCCACTGACGTGGGCACTGCAATCACCGGATTTCTCACCAGGCCGCCGATGACCGAGGCCAGGGCCCCTTCCATACCGGCCACTGCAATGACGCAGCTGGCCTTGCGCACCCGTTCCTCCTGGGACAGGAGCCGGTGGATGCCGCTGACCCCTACGTCATAAATCCGTTCTACATGGCTGCCGAAGTATTCTGCCGTCTGGGCCGCTTCTTCCGCCACTGATATATCGGCAGTGCCGCCGGTGCATACAGCAATGCATCCGATATGGTCCTTCTCCTTTTCCTGCTTCAGAATATGGGAAATAGGATCATAGGAAATGGAAGGCAGCACTTTCTTTACCAGTTCATACTGGTGAGGTGAAGCCCGAGTGCCGAAGACTTCTCCTTCCGTTTCGTAAAGTTTCTTAAAAATCTGCCCGATAAAGGCGTCAGACTTACCCTGGCAGTATACCACTTCCGCAAAGCCGGACCGGGCCTTTCTGTCCGTATCCAGCTTGGCAAATCCCATTTCTTCATAGGGCCGGTCTGCCGGATTTTTCCGGAGAAGCGCCTCCGCTTCTTCCGGGCGCAGGGCGCCGGAGGCTACCTTCTGCAGTATATCTTTCATATCCATGATGAAATCCTTTATATGTACATCAATGACAATAATGGGTGGGGCTGGCGGGCCGGTAAAGACCGCTGTCGGCTATCCGCTGCCCCTATGACACAGAAAGGCCAATCCCGTAACGCTGACTTCATACTCATCGCCCAATAGGGCGATACCACAACCCTCGGCCCAAAGGGCCGTCAAACCTAAGAACCCTCCGGCTCGAAAGGGCCGGTCCATCTTAAGAACCCGGGCTGCCGAAGGCGGCCCTTACAGCACTTCGTCCATGCTGCCCATGCGGTAGCCCTGAAGGTCCATGGTGACATAGGCAAAGCCCAGGCTGCGGAAGGTGCGCACCACTTCCTCGTGGATGCGGAAAAGTTTCCACAAATCCTCAGGCAGTACTTCGATGCGGGCCAGATTTCCTTCATGAAGCCGCACCCGGAACTGCTTGAAGCCTTTGGAGAAAAGGAAATCTTCCGCTTTTTCCACCATGGAGAGCTTGTCCTCTGTAATGGTTTCTCCATAGGGGAAACGGGTAGCCATGCAGGCAAAGGACGGTTTGCTCCAGGTGGGAAGACCCGCTTCTTTGGACAGGGCACGGATGTCTGCCTTGTAGAGGCCGGCATGACGGAGAGGGCTCCTGATGCCAAGTTCCCCAAGGGCCTTGAGTCCCGGCCGGTACTGGGAGGCATCATTGAGGTTGGTGCCGTCGATGACATAGGCAAAGCCTTCCTTTTCCGCGATTTTCTTAAGGGATCTGAAAAGGAAATGTTTGCAGAGATAGCAGCGGTTCGAAGGATTTTCTGCAAATCCTTCAATGCCGAACTGATCCATTTTCACCACTTCCTGCCGGATGCCTTCCCTGCGGCAGTATTCAATGGCGTCTGCCACTTCCCTTTCCGGTACCGACGCCAGGTTCATGGTAACTGCCATGGCCCTGTCCCCCAGCACCTTCCGGGCTTCATGCATGAGATAGGTGGAGTCCACGCCGCCGGAAAAGGCCAGCACCACGCTGCCCAGCTGTTTCAGATATGCTTCCAGATGATCCTGTTTCTTCTGTAATTCTTCTGTTACCATAGGTTTCTCCATTCTTTAGAAATACTGATCCGCAAGACTTCCGGCGCCAGCCGGAAGGAACGAGGGCGGTTTCTATTCATTTCATTATTATACCATCCACCGCCCCTTTGATGACAGTCCATGAAGAAGGAGAGGAAGGCTCCTTCCCCGAACGCAGCCGGAAAGCTGTTCTTATTATACAAGGCTGAAGCCTGCTTCAGGCAAGCCGCAACGCTATCTTAGTTTCCCCCTTTCCCTTTTTATGGTATAATTTACTTGAGAAATATTATCATAAAAGGAGGACCATCATGGGTACCCTGTTAACTATACTGATTACAGCAGCCATTGCCGGCTGGTTCGGCTACAGCCTCTACCGCATGTGGCGGGGCGCCAGCGGCAGGGACTGCGCCAGCTGCGCTTTAGGCAGCGGTTTTGATTACGCCCTGTACAATGATAAAAAGGCGGCGCCTCCCAAAGCGGAATTCGTCACCCCCTCGGGCCACCACATTATCGTGGATGAAGCAGCCGCCAGGATGCGGAGAGAACGGATCCGGAAAATGATGGAAGGACGGTAAGTCAAAGAGGCAGCGGAGTGTTCCTCATTTCTCCACTGCCTCTTTTTTTCATGCCCAAAAGAGACTGTGGAGAAATCTCACACTCCCAGGGTATGCAGCAGGCAGGAGATCTCTCGGCTCAGCGTTTCAACAGCCCCCGAGGTCTTTATCCCCATACCGCCATGTCCCTCCGCTCGAGATGACGGTGGCGGCAGGCAGCATACGGTCATTTCAAAGGGGCAAATGACAGAAACGCCGACTCGCCACTTCGTCATTTCGACCGAAGCGAAGCGAAGTGGAGAAATCTCACGCCTCAAATGGCAGAAACGCTGCCTCCCACTCATCATTTCGACGAAAGCAGAGCAGCTAAATCTCACTTCCCCATGGTACACGCGCATGGCGGCAGGCGGCCCGTCATCACAGGGCCATAATAAAAGGGGCTGTGGGAAATGATTTCCATTTCCCACAGCCCCTTCTGCCAGTCAGCGGATATTCTTATTTCAGTACCTGACGCAGCATCCAGATTTCCTTGTAGAAGCTTTCGATGTAGTCGTCCATGAGAGCGCTGGTGAGGTAGTCGCCGCTTTCGTCAGCTGCCTTCTTCACAGCCAGCACGTCGTCACGAAGGAGTTCGAAGTCCTTCAGTGTGGAAGCGAAGGCTTCTGCCGAGGTGACTTCTTTGTTTTCCGCTTCTTCTACAGAAGTGAGGGCCAGGAATCCTTTCATGGTGGATTCCGGTTTCAGGGACAGCTTCAGCATATCCTCTGCCACGCCGTCTACCATGCCGGCAATCATGTCATAGTAGCTTTCCAGCTTCGGATGATCGTCGAAGAAATGATAGCCCTTCAGATACCAGTGATAGCTCTGCAGTTTGTGGTATTCCACCACCAGGTCAGCCAGTAATTTGTTCAGTAATTTTTCCATGATAGTTCCTCCTTGTATAATAAGATGAATTTTGAATACTTTTCTTTGGAAATCATATCTATTTACCTCGATTTCTGATATAATTATATCGTCAGAAATGAAATAAAAATAGCAAAATTATCTTTATTTTTATAAGGATTTTACAAATCGAGGTGTACCATGAAATCTTACTCCCTCATTCCCGGCACCCCTTCCGTCATAGGCACTGAAACGAAGACCCTCTATGCCGAACGGGAGGGAAAGGGCCGGAAAGGCACCCTCCTCACCCACTGGCATGAGGAAGCAGAGTGTCTCACCCTTCTTTCAGGGGCCCTGGAATTTCAAATCAATGAGGCCGTCATCACCCTTCATGCCGGAGACACGCTCCTTCTCTTCCCCAATGTGATCCACCGGAATGGCAGGGAAGCGGAAGGGACCACCCTGATCCGGGTGCTGGTGAACCAGGAGGTAATGACGGCGGACCAGGAAATCCGAAGCCGCCTCATTCATCCCTTTTTAGACAGCCGCCGGTCCGATTTTCTGTACATTCCCGCCTCTCAAAAAGGGGCCGGCGAGATTTCCTCCCTCATGGAGGATATCGAAAAGGCAGGACAGCACAGGGATCTGCTGGGCCGTCTGCAGGTCATTGCCTTCCTCCACCTTCTCCTGTATCGTCTCTGCACCCTGTTCCCGGTGGAGGAAAAGGCCATCCCTCTGCCCTCTCCTTCCGACCGGACCGTGCTGAAGGACATGGCCGACTTCATCCGCCGCCATTACGGAGAAAAAATCACCCTGGATGAAATCGCCGCCGCCGGAAAAGTATCCCGCAGTAAATGTTCCTCCATATTCAAGACCTACATGGGTTCCTCACCTATGGATTACGTCAATGAGTACCGCCTTTCCGTGAGCCGCACCCTTCTGGAATACCAGGACACGCCCATTGCAGACATTGCCTATGCCTGCGGCTTTTCCAGCCAGAGCTACTTTGCCAAACTGTTCAGCCGCAGCTTCCACATGACGCCCAGGGACTTCCGCGCCGCCTGCCGAAAGGCGGGATGAGGCATTTCTGCTATCAAAAAGGGTTCATAGGGGAAGGTTCTCAGGATTGACCGGCCCTATGGGCCGGAGGGTTCTTAGGTTTGACGGGCCTTTGGCCCGAGGGTGATGGTGGCGGCTTCGCCGCAATTTTTAAGGGGGGGCGCGGCTAGCGCCGCAGGTTGTGTAAAAGGGTTGCATCGCTTCGCTCAGGGGGCGACAGCGGCTCTGCCGCTGAGGGTGGCGGTTTGCATCTACCCCTTGCAGTGGCAGAGGTGGCTGCGGTTTCCCGTTTTTACCACATAAAAAGGGCTGCGATGAAATGATTTTCATTTCTTCACAGCCCTTTTATTTATTCTTTTTTCAGTCCGCCATGAAGTTTCATCTTCTTGGCGCGGCAGGCAGGACATTCCCCGTCCCCACCGCCGCAGCAGCTGCCGCCGCCCAGGGTGACCCGGTAAATATGACGGCAGGCCAGAACGAAGCCGATGGCAATGACAGCCAGTACTGCGTAAGTGTCAATACTCATGAATATCCTTCCTTTCTTCGGGAATAGGGGTTCCCGCAGCATTTTTATGATTTTACGCCTTGGCGCCGGCGCCTTCTACCCCTTCATCTTTGACCTTTGGTGCCGGGCGAAGGATGAAGTAGAGGCCCACAAGGCAGAGGGCCATGGCCAGAATCTGGGCAAAGCCGAAGGCAAATCCGTAGAAGAGCCAGCCGCCCAGGTTGTAGGCAATGAAGGCCAGGGAGTAGCCCAGGATGACCTGGAAGCCGATGGCCAGGGCTGCCCATTTCCTGTCGCCCATTTCCCTGGCAATGGTGGCCATGGCCACGATGCAGGGCGGGTCGAAGAGGTTCAGAATCATGTAGGAGAAGGCGGCAATGGGTGTAAACATACCGGCAATGCCGGCCCTCACAGCTTCATCTTCTGCATCCTTGGCTACACCGTTCAGCACAGCCAGGGTGCCGATGGCGTCTTCCTTTGCCATTTCTGCAGAGATGACGGCCACAGCACCTTTCCAGTCGCCCAGGCCCAGAGGAGCGAAGATCCAGGAAATCAGATGGCCGAAGCCTGCCAGCATGGAGTCTTCAATGTCATCTACCATATCCATGGTGATGTTGAAAGAGGAGAAGAACCAGATGATGACGCATACAGCGAAAATGATGGTGCCTGCTTTAATGATGAAGCCCCGGGCTCTTTCCCACATATGAATCAGTACGCCCTTCATGGACGGAATGTGGTAAGCCGGCAGTTCCATGACGAAGGGAGCCGGGTCGCCGGCAAAGATGGATGTTTTCTTCAATGCAATGCCTGCCAGCACGATGACGGCAATGCCCAGGAAGTACATGGACGGTGCCATGAGCACGGAGTCCGGGAAGAAGGTGGAGGTAATCATGGCAATGATGACAGCCTTGGCGGAGCAGGGGATGAAGGTGCAGAGCATGATGGTCATGCGGCGGTCCCGCTGGTCCTCAATGGTCCTTGTAGCCATGACTGCCGGCACGCCGCAGCCGCTGCCCACCAGGATAGGAATGAAGGATTTACCGGAAAGTCCAAATTTCCTGAAAATCCTGTCCATAATGAAGGCTACCCGGGCCATGTAACCGGAATCTTCCAAAAGGGAGAGGAAGAAGAAAATGCTTAAAATCTGGGGCACGAAGCCAAGCACCGTGCCTACGCCGCCGATGATGCCATCCACCAGAAGGCTTTCCAGCCAGTCCGGCGCTTCAATGGCTTCCAGCAGGTCCGATGCGGCGTCGGTAACGATGCCGCCGAAGAAATCATCATTCACCCAGTCTGTCACCGGTCCGCCGATGAGGGAGCAGGAAATGAAATAAACTGCCGTCATAATGAGGAAGAAAATCGGCAGGGCCAGGATACGGTTTGTCACCACCCGGTCGATCTTATCGGAAACGGTCATGGTGTGGGCCGCGGTCTTTCTCTTCAGTACGCCGTCAATAATTTTGGCAATATAGGCATACCGCTGGTTGATGATAATGGATTCGGAATCGTCGTCCAGTTCATCTTCGCAGTCCTTGATATGGCCTTCCAGATGGCTCATGGTTTTGGGGTCCAGCTGCAGGGCGCCGGTGGCATCTTCGTCCCGTTCGAATACTTTGATGGCATACCAGCGCAGGAATCGGTCCTCCACCTTCGGCGCAATGGTTTCTTCGATATGGGCGATGGCATGCTCCACGCTGCCGGTGAATACGGAAGGCAGATGAACCGTCCTCTTCGCTTTCGCTGCGGCCATTGCCTTTTCTGCCGCTTCCATGCAGCCCTTTCCCTGGAGGGCGGAAATTTCCACCACTTCACAGCCCAGTTCTTCCGCCATCTTTTTCACGTCAATGGCATCCCCGTTCTTTTTCACCAGGTCCATCATGTTCACTGCCATCACCACAGGCAGTCCGATTTCGATAAGCTGGGTGGAAAGATAGAGGTTTCTTTCCAGGTTCGTGCCATCGATGATGTTCAGAATGGCATCAGGCTGTTCATTGACCAGGTAGTTTCTGGCCACCTTTTCTTCCATGGTGTAGGGAGAAAGGGAATAAATACCGGGCAGGTCCTGGATGATCACATCTTTGTGTCCCTTCAGGATACCGTCCTTCTTTTCTACTGTAACGCCGGGCCAGTTTCCCACATACTGGGAACTGCCGGTGAGTTCATTAAATAAGGTCGTTTTACCGCAGTTCGGGTTGCCCGCCAGGGCAATTCTGATAGCCATACCAGCTTCTCCTCTCATTTTTTGATTATGGTTCTACTTCTACAGCTTCCGCTTCATTTTTACGAATGGACAGTTCATAGCCTCTGACCGTAAGCTCCACCGGATCTCCCAGCGGCGCCACCTTGCGTACATACACTTCCGTACCCTTGGTGATGCCCATATCCATAATGCGGCGGCGGAGAGGTCCTTCGCCGTGAATCCGCTTCACCAGGGCTTTGGCGCCTACCGGTACATCTCTTAATGTTTTCATCTGTTATCCCTCTTTCAGTAAAATATCTTCTGTGCCATGGATCGATCCAGAGCCACCCGGCTGCCTTTCACCTGGACAATCAGGTTTCCCGCCATATGACTCACAATCAGAACCGGTGAATCTACTACGAACCCCAGTTCCGCCAGATGCTGACGCACATCATCCCGCCCGCCTATGCGGCGGATGGTAACGGTTTCCCCTTCTTTGGCAAAAACAAGAGGCATCATACCCTTCACCCCATTTCTTTCAGGAAAGCAGGCGCCCTGATAGAGGCCGCACCGCTTTCCGCTATTTGATAATTCTTTTCGTTATCGCAGACATATAATAAGCCGCCCATAACCTATTAGTCAATATGCCAAAATATTTTTACATGGTATACCGTATTTATATTTTTTAAGTTACTTTTGATAATTAGGGAATTATTAATTGTAGAATTTACTAAAATTTAAATACTCTATATTTAATTTAATAAATTCGATATACTGAATGTATAGTTAAGATAGACCAGCAAAATTTCCTTCTTGCCTGCCACGTAATCTTGGAATTTCTCCAATAAAAAAAGCGCCCCTCCGGGAAGTGCGCTTTCCTTTTCTTATTTCCTTATGATCTTCTTGGCAAAGATTTCCGCATCCAGAAGGTCCTTCCGGTCCGGATGGCCTCTATGGAAGAAGAGGAACTGTCCGTGACAGTGGAAGGTCCTGGTGTCCATGGGAATCCCCTTCTTTTCCAGGAGCTTTCTCACCTCTTCATCGCTCTTTCCACCGCCCATCATGGCAGTGCTGAAGAAAACGGCCTTGCCCACCTTGTCCGGCGAAAGGCTTTCGATGAAATCCTTCACATGGCTGTCAATATGGCCTTTGTAAATGCCGCTGCCGATGAAAAGGAGGTCCACCCTCTTGTCCAGGGGCTTATCTGTGGTTTCCGCCCTTTCTCCCGCTTCCCGGGCAATGGCTCTAGCCGCCTTTTCCGTGGAACCGCCGCGGCTGTAATAACGAACTGCAATCCTCATAGTATCCCTTCTTACTTTTTGATTCTTTTATAGGTGCAGAAATCATGGGGAATGTCCCCCGGTGCTGCTTCTTTTTCCACCAGTTCCCAATCTTTCCCGTCAAAATCGGGGAAGAAGGCATCGCCCTCATAGGATTTCCGGATTTCCGTAATATAGAGGGTATCGGCATAGGGAAGCATTTCCCTGTACATATGCTCGCCGCCGATGACGAAATTTTCATCCTCCGGCAGGGCGTGGAGGAGCTCCTCCACGCTGTGGAAAAGGCGCACCCCTTCCGGCGCTTCATAGTCCCTGCTGCCTGTGAGCACATAGTGCACCCGTCCCGGCAGCACTTTGGGCAGGCTTTCAAAGGTCTTCCGGCCCATAATGATGGCATGGCCCATGGTGAGGGATTTGAACCGCTTCAAATCATCGGACAGATGCCAGATCAGGCGGTTGTCCTTCCCGATGACTCCGTTTTCCGCCCGGGCCACAATGATGGAAAGGCTCATACCGATACCTCCATGGCGATTTTGTCGTGATGTTTATAATTTTCCAGCACAATGTCCTGGGGCTGGAAATCATAGAAATCGTGAATTTCCGGATTCAGCACCAGCTTCGGCGCTTCATAGGCCTCAGGCAGGCGCTTCAGCTGCATCTGCAGAGCCTCCGCATGGTTTTCATAAATATGGGCGTTATTGATGACATGGGTGAAAAGGCCGGGCTTAAGGCCGCTCACCTGGGCAATCATACAGATCAGGGCTGCATACTGGGCCATGTTGAAAGGTACTCCCAGGCCCATATCGCCGCTCCGCTGCACCAGCATGCAGTTCAGCTTCCCTTCATCGGACACATCCCACATGGTGAGGAAGGCGCAGGGATAGAGAGCCATATCCGGCAGGTCACCGGCGTTCCAGAGGTCCACCACCATGCGGCGGCTCTGGGGATCCTCCTTCAGTGTCTTCAGCAGGGTGTCCACCTGGTGGTACTTGGCCAGCTGGTAGCCGTAGGCCTTGCCGATGGTGCCGTCTTCCCTCATCCATTCGTCCCAGATATGGCAGTTCCATTTCTGGAGAAGCCGCACATCGTTGGACTGCTTCTGCCATATCCAGAGGATTTCCTTCACCGCCGTCTTAAAAGCCACGAATTTGGTGGTGAGGATAGGAAATTCCTTTTCCAGATCAAACTGCATGATCTGGTGGGGCAGCTTGTAGGCCGGCATACCGGTGCGGTTCTGTCCCAGCTTTCCCTTTTCCAGGATATTCTTTACAATTCCCAGGTATTCTTTATCTGCAAGGCTCATAGGTCCTCCTTTGTGATGGTTATATAGAAAGTTTCACTTTCCTGTTTCTAGTTGTATTTGCATTTTCTAAGGCTGACAGCGCCCACCGGAATGATGCGCCCTCTCAGCAGCTTCTTATCTTTTTATAAGTTTCCAGAGCCTTCCTGAATTCCGCCGCATCCCTTTCGGAAAGGGATGAAAGCACGGAGCTGTCGCCGGAAGCGAGGCGGTGAAGGCTTTCGTCGGAGAAGAAGGCATCCCCTTTCCTCCCGCCTGCCAGCCGGTCCCTTACCTTTTTCAGGAAGAGGAAACAGGCGCTCTGCCTGATATCCGCTGGCACCGGCGCGGCCGTCGGCACGTTGTTTCCCAGCAGACGAAGGAAGGGCATGCCGTAGGCCGCTGCCTTTTTAGAGCCGATGCCCCGGATGCGCTTTAATTCCTCCAAAGTCCCTGGCCGCTGGAGCACCATGGAAGAAAGGATTTCATCGGAGAAAATAGACTTGGGCGCCTTGTGCACCTCGCCGGCCATGCGGCGACGCAGATTTTTCAGTTCCTCCAGAAGGGCTCTGTCCTCATGACTGTCCGTTTCCTCTTCCTTTTCTTCCTCCTCATTCTGATCCAGCAGCACTTCCAGGAACCGGGCGCCGTACTTTTCCAGCTTGAAGGCGCCCACGCCATGCACCTTTCCCATGTCTTCCAGGTTCTTTGGCTTCACCGCTGCCATATCTTCCAGAGTGGCATCGGAAAATACCACAAAAGGCGGTACCTGTTCTTCCCTGGCAATAAGGGTGCGCAGCTTTCTGAGTTTTTCGAAAAGGCCGCCCCGCCGGACCGGATTCCGATCGATTTTCTTTTCCACCGCCGCGTCGGCCATGACGCTTTCAGCGCCGAAAGCAAGGCCGTATACCTTTTCCCTGCCTGCAAGCACTTGCCGGGCTTTGTCGGTGAGCTTCAGCACCGCATAGGGCTCCCCTTCCCGCCGGAGATAGCCGTCGGCGATGAAATTGTTCAATGCGCTCTTAATGTGGGACGCCTTTTCAAAGGACAGTTTCCCGTAGGTCGGCGTATCCTCCAGTTTCCTCTCCACAATCACACGGGAATGGCTGCCATGAAGTACGTCGGCAATGAGGGAGGCGCCGAACCTTTCATGAAGGGAGCGGATGGTTTTGAAAACCAGCACCGCCATGTCGGTGATATCCACCCTGCCTTTCCCGCTTTCACAGTTGCCGCAGTGTCCGCAGGGCTCTGTCACCTTTTCGCCGAAATAGGCAAGGATGAAATTCCGAAGACAGGAGGTGGTCTGGCAGTAATCCACCATGGCGTTCAGCCGGTGATAGTCCATTTTCCGCTGGTCCTCATCCTGATTTCCCTGTTCGATGAGGTATCGCTGGATGCCGGCATCCTGTCCACTGTAAAGGAGGATGCACTCGGACTTGGCCCCGTCTCTGCCGGCCCTGCCGGCTTCCTGATAGTAGGCTTCCAGACTTTTAGGCATCTGGTAATGAATCACATAGCGCACATTGCTCTTGTCGATGCCCATGCCGAAGGCATTGGTAGCTACCATGACCGTCACATTATCAAAGGAAAAATCTTCCTGGGCCTGGCGGCGGTCTTCATCTTCCATGCCTGCATGGTAGCGTCCTGCATTGATGCCCCGCCGGCGGAGCAGGTCATACACCGTATCCACCGCTTTCCTGGTGGCGCAGTAAATAATGCCGCTTTCCTTCTTGTGACTCTTCACATAGCGAAGGATGAAATCTTCCTTCGCTGCCCCCTGGATAACCCGGAAAGACAGGTTCGGCCTGTCCAGTCCCGTGCGGAACACCCGGGCCTTCTCCAGTCCCAGGCTCTCCTTCATGTCCGCCTCCACCAGCGGCGTGGCCGTGGCGGTAAAGGCGGTCACCACCGGACGGCGGGGAAGGGAATCGATGAAATCTTTGATTTTTCGATAGGAGGGGCGGAAATCGTGGCCCCACTGGGACACGCAGTGGGCCTCGTCAATGACGATCATGGACAGCGGCACCTGGGCCAGACACTGGGTGAAATAGGAAGGCTCCAGCTTTTCCGGCGCCATGTAGAGGAGTTTGATCTTCCCCCGGTACAGATTCCGGAGGCGCTCGATGGACTCTTCATAGGGAATGGTGCTGTTCACAAAGGATGCAGGAATCCCCTGCTCCGTCAGCGTCTCCACCTGGTCCTTCATGAGGGAAATCAGGGGCGAAATGATGATGGTGCCGTGGGGAAAAAGGAGGGCAGGAATCTGGAAGCAGATGGATTTTCCTGCTCCCGTAGGCATGATGGCCATCACATCTTCTCCCTTGACAATGGCATCAATCACTTCCCGCTGCCGGGGACGGAAAGCGTCATAGCCGAAGTACCGCTTCAACACATCAGAAGGTCCCATGTTTTCCTCCTCTCCTTTGCTTTATGTATCGTTATAATTATATCATATGCGGCACTCTTTCAAGGGCACTAAGTGACACTACGGTGCTTACCTGTATTCCCGAAGGTTGATGTGCACATCCTGCATAGGATGTGCAAGTCGGCCGAAGTTGGCCCTTAGCCTGCCCATAAAAGGGCCTTCCATTTAGTCGGCCGACCGTGGTCTTTCGCGGCGCGAGGGTTGAGCCAGCCGCCGGGCTGACGCCCTGGGCTGGCAGGGTTCTGCCTGTGATCGGCTTCGCCTTACAGGCGGGCTCCGGGCTTGCGCCCTCGGGAGTTATAAAGGACCACTGCGCTGGCGATGTGGGCGCCCTGCGGGCGCCATTTTGTATGCCGCTTCGCGGCAGTGCGGCTTTCGCCGCCGGCAGGCGGCATGTATACTGGTGCCGCAGGCGCCGTACCTCGCCAGCGCAGCGGTATTATATAACTCCCTGGGCCGAAGGCCCTGAACCCATCCGGGAGGCGCCAGCCGGTCCCGGACAGAACCCTTGGCGCTGAGGGCTGCAGGCCCGATAGCGCCATCAACCCTCACGCCCGTAAGGGCGTGTCAACCTTCGGGAATACAGGTAAGCACTGATAAGAGGCATTAGCTAAGAAAGATAGGAACCACATGAAAGGACAAATGACACTGGGCATTACCGCCTCCATACTGGCGGCCTTTTTATTTACCGTCATGGACGTGAGCGCCAAGGTGCTCGCCCCTCTGGGAATGGGAGAAATTACCTTTATCCGCGGGCTGGCGGGCCTTCTTTTCATTCCCCTCATTGCCATGCATGAAGGGAAAGCCGTCTTTTCCGGCAAAGACAGGCTCCTCCTTCACCTTCGGGGCCTTTTCGGCGGATTCGGCATCCTTCTCTTTTTCTACAGCCTTCCGGGACTCAAGCTGGGGGACGCGGAAATTCTGGTGCAGCTTTCCGCTTTCTTCATGTGCATCCTGTCTCCCATTTTCCTGCACACCACCCCGTCGGGAAAGGTGCTGCCCTGGCTTGTTACCATTGCCGCCGGCGCCGCCGTGGTGCTGCAGGTGTGGAATTTCCAGGCGTTCAACGGGTTTGCCCTGCTGGGTGTGATTTCTTCCTTCTGTACCGCATCGGCCTATACCTGTATCGGCAGGCTCACGGAAAAAGGAGGCCACTCGGGGGCAGAAATTGTTTTTTATTTCCAAATCTATTCCATGATAGGCGGCGCCCTCCTCATGGCAGGTCATATGGTAATGCCTTCCGGCGTGGACTGGGTGTGGATTTTCTTTATGTCCCTGTCTGCTCTTTTTGCCCAGGTGGCTCTGACCTGGGGATGCACCCATATACCGCCGGTGATTGTGACCTTTGCCATGTACACAGGTATCCTTTTCCACATTCTGGCGGGCTGGCTCCTTTGGGAAGAGAAATTGACCCTGTTTTCCTGGACAGGCGGGGCGGTCATCGTTTTCGGAAGCGCCATGCTGCTGTGGAAGACAAGGAAGAGCTAGGGGTAGAGACAATAGCGGTGGGCAGCTGTATTCCCGAAGGTTGACGCCCGCTGACGCGGGCGAGGGTTGATGGGGCCGCCGGGCTGACGCCCTGGGCCCCAAGGGTTCTATCCGGGACCGGCTGGCGCCTCCCGGATGGGTTCAGGGCCTTTGGCCCAGGGAGTTATATAGTACCACTGCGTTGGCGAGGTACGGCGCCTACGGCGCCATTTTGTAAGCCGCTTCGCGGCAGTTTTCCGCCGTCAGGCGGTATATCATGGCGCCCGACAGGGCGCCCACATCGCCAGCGCAGCGATGCTTTATAACTCCCGAGGGCGGGAGCCCTCAACCCGCCTGTCAGGCGAAGCCGATCACAGGCAGAACCCTTGGCGCTGAGGGCCGCAGGCCCGATAGCGCCATCAACCCTCACGCCGCAGGCGTGTCAACCTTCGGGAATACAGGTAAGCACCGTAGTGCCTCAACAGTGCCACATAATTTGTCAAGGAAATTTCATTGACAGGTACCACCGACTTGTATATAATTATTCTGTTATGGTGTGCGAAAAATGGCACTGCCAGCATGTAAGGAGGTGTTACTCATGGCAAAAATGACATTCCAGCCGAACAACCACTGGAGAAAACAGACTCACGGTTTCCGCGCTCGTATGAAGACAAAAGCAGGCCGTATTGTTCTGAAAAGAAGAAGAGCAAAGGGCAGAAAGGTATTAAGTGCCTAATCTAGATGAGAAGGGAAAGGCGGATTTCAGTCTTCCCCGCTCTTCCCGTATACGACAGAATAGGGATTACCGAAGAATTTATCGCCAGGGTAAGCGTTTCAGCAACCGGGCGGGGCTTCTCTACCTGGTGAAATCCAGGAGAAGCGATGTCCGCATCGGCTTTGTGGCTACGAAGAAAATCGGCCATGCCTTTGCCCGGAACCGGGCTAAACGGCTGATGAAGGAGGTTTACCGCCTCCACAGGCATGAGCTTGCTTCCCACTATGAAGCCATCCTGCTGGCCAGTCCCTTCCTTACCGGCGCAAGCTATGGGGAAGCGGAAAAAGCAATACTGGCATTATGGCGAAAAGCCGGGATTCTGGAGCATTGACATGAAAACTGTACTCATGGCGCTCATACGCTTTTACAGAATTTTCATTTCTCCGTTGAAACCTCCCTGCTGCCGGTTTACACCTACCTGCAGTGAATATGCGCTGCAGGCGATAGAAAAATACGGTGCCCTGAAAGGCAGCTGGCTCGCAGTCAAACGGATTATCCGCTGCAATCCTTTTTGCAAAGGCGGTTATGATCCTTTGCCGTGATGTGGCTGCTTTTTTTGTACCACAAACAGCACGGCAGAAGAAATGAACAGGGATTTTCCTGCGTACATCTTTCGCAGAGGACCCATTGTACCACGGACGCAGGGCATCACCGGGCGTCCCAATTTCCGGCATCCTTTTCCATGCCCATAACAATGAGAGCGGATTCCCGCTCATATCCACATACAGAGCAGGTTTTGAAATGCAGAGACCTGCCGTTACACGGTTGAAATGAAGACCGTACAAGGAGTTATAATGAGTGATTTTCAGATTCCGCTTCTGAGCAGTCTGGTAGGATTTCTGGCCGATATCATGCGTGTCTGCCTGGAGTATGCCTACAAACTGACCGATGATCTGGGATTCCCCAGCTACGGGATTGCCATCATCGTTTTGACCATTATCATCAAGACCGCTCTCCTTCCCCTGGCCGTTAAGCAGATCAAATCCATGAAGGCCATGCAGGAAATCCAGCCTCTGATGCAGCAGGTACAGAAGAAATACAAAAACGACCCGAAGAAACTTCGGGAAGAAATGGGAAAGCTCTATAAAGAACACGGCGCCAACCCCATGTCCGGATGCCTTCCCCTTCTGATCCAGATGCCATTCCTGGTTTCCATTTACTATGCCCTCCAGGGATTCCCCTACGACCCGGCCCATGAAAGTTTCCTCTGGCTGGAAAGTCTGGCCGTACCGGACAGCACCTACATCCTGCCTATCCTTTCCGCCGCATCCACCTTCGTCATTTCCTGGCAGACCACGCCGAAAGACGCACCGGGAAACCAGAAGACCATGCTTCTCGTCATGCCTCTTATGATTGGCTGGATGTCCCTGAATTTCCCAAGCGGCCTTGTCATTTACTGGATCGTGGTGAACCTGTACCAGCTGGTACAGCAGACCATTATGTTCCGTGAAGAAATGGCGGAACGCTTCAAAGGCAGCAAGCCCAAAAAAGGCGTTGTCACCGTTCATGGCGATGTGCAGCAGGAAAACCTGAAGGAAACGAAGAAGAAAAAAGTGATTCGCAAGAGAGTCATCAGGAAAGTGGTCAGAAAGAAAGACGATGGCCCAGAAGCGCACAAAGAAGAAAACAAAGAAGCCTCTGCAGAAAAGGATGCTCCTTCTGCTGATTCAGTGAAAGAAGAAAAGAAATCCAGTGCTGCAGATACTCCTTCCAGGGAAGAAACTGTGAAAACAGAACCTTCCGATACAAAAGAGTCCAAAGATTCCGGGGAGGCTGAAGACAAAAAATGAAAACAGTGAGAATCACCGCAAAAACCATTGAAGCAGCCGTAGCCGAAGGCTTAAAGCAGCTTGGCATCAGCCGGGAGGAAGCTGTGGTTCATGTAGTGGAACAGCCCTCCAGCGGACTTTTCGGCCTGATTCATAAGAAGATGGCCGTCGTGGACATTTCCGCTCCTGACGAAGAAGTGCCGGCAGAAGAACCGAAACAGGAAGAAGCAGCTCCTGCCGAAGCATCGAAGGAAGAAACCGAGGCGAAAGCACCTTCTGCAGAAGAAACACCGGCGGAAGAGAAAACGGCCGAAGAAGCAGAAGCACCGAAAGAAGCTCCGGCTCCCAAGGCAGAGGAAACGGAGAAGAAAGGCAGAGAAGACTTCGTCTTCAAACAGGAAGAACAGGACAAAACGGCAGAAGAAGCCAAGAAATTCCTGGCTTCCGTCTTTAAGGGCATGCACCTGGATGTGACCATGGAATGCCTGATGAACGAAGAACGGATTCTTCTGAACCTCCACGGCGAAGGCCTGGGCATCCTTATCGGAAAGCACGGCCAGACCCTGGATGCGCTCCAGTACCTCACCAACCTGGCAGCAGGCAAAGCCTTCCACCATCACTACTTCGTCCTTCTTGACGTGGAAAACTACAGGGAACGCCGCAAGGATACCCTGGAAGCCCTGGCAAGAAGACTGGCAGCCAAGGTAAAGCGCACCGGCGAACCGGTGAAGCTGGAACGCCGGAAAGTGGAACGGGGAATTGTCTCGCGGAAGCGCGTTCCGGTGAAAGTTAGATGATACGTTTTTTATATTCTGCTTTTTAATACAGTAAAGGGATAAAATTGTATCATTTTCTCTTGGTGCAATCCGCTATCTTTGTGCCAGGAATTAGTGTTACCAATAACAATACCAGATTGAAAAACATGGATATGAGAAAAGTAAAATTTGCTATGATGATTCTGGCGGCAAGTCTGTTGACCGCCTGCGGTTCTTCCAAGAAAGAACAGAGTGTGAATGAAGAGACGGCTGCTGCGCGTACGCAGGAAACGGAGAACTTACTGGCTAACTTGAAAAAAATCCCTTCCAAAGGTATCATGCTCGGCCATCATGACGATACGGTATATGGTATCGGCTGGGAAGGTGAGGAAGGCCGTTCGGATGTGAAAAGCGTGTGTGGCGACTATCCGGCTGTTATCAGCTTTGATTTGGGAGAGCTGGAACTTGGGAATGCCGCCAATCTGGATAAGGTT
>ERZ773131.508-NODE-508-length-32849-cov-5.560926_pt1 | contig 32849 bp, 45 predicted proteins | sample MGYA00511082_ERZ773131 | MGnify/ENA primary metagenome ERZ773131 (study PRJEB29015, sample SAMEA2737813) | human gut metagenome | biome: human gut; feature: human-associated habitat; material: faeces | place: China | collected 2012 ... | reverse complement strand
GGAGAATTCATAAATGTTGCCTGTTCCAAAAGTACATTGCTGCAATTTTTAATTTCAACCATAACAGGTCTGTAAAAATCATAATAATCTGCCGCCTGTGGCAATATGTCATGTGTTTTTCCCTGAATATTTGCCTTGTTTCCAAGATATGCACTTTCTGACGGAAACCATATGCCACCCTCTTTTGTTTCAACAACATAATCGCTCTTTTTAAGGAGTGCATCCCACTGTCTTTCTGTAAGCTTGAACTGTTTTACAGGACGCCATAAATCGCCGCTTCCATCTATAACACCATATCCGCTTATTGCGATATTTTCAGCTCCGTCCGCTGAAATAGGTGAAACTGTTCTTATACATTCCTGACCTTCATAATTAGTAATAACTAACGGATAGTCTTTCTTATTTTTTGTGAATTTAAGAACTGCTCCACGTTCAAGATAAAGACGAACCCCGGATAAAAGCCTGATTGGTGATGTCATCCATACCCCCTGCGGAATTACTACCGTACCGCCGCCCTGTGACGACATACTTTTTATTGCCTCATTTATGACTCTTGCATTTATTCTTCCTGTATCGTCATCATATACATTTTTAACAGCACCATATGCTGTAATTGATGTCTTTCTATCAGGAAATTCAGGAACTGCCACTTTAAAATTTTCTTTTAACATAAATTTCTCCTTATAAAATTTTCTCTTGATATGCCCAATTTATTAAATTTGCCCGATTTACCGTTGCAGTTTTTAATAATAATTGCCTTAAACATAATCTAACTGTTGAATAAGAAAGTTTTATTGCTTCTGCAATTTCAATGTCGGTATAACCCAAGGCAATTAAACGAATTATTTTTTTTTCACGACTAGTTATTTTTGTGTTTCTTTTTTTCTCTTTCATTTTTATTTCCTTGTTTAAAATAATTTATTTTGCGTTGTAATTGTGTCCTTCCATTGCTTATAATCTTGTATTTCTGTTATTGTTACCTCAATACAAGGCTCAAACTTGTTATGAAAAACTCTTGAACCATCATGAGCGGCAATAATATCTCTGTTGTCATCAAGCAGCAAACCTGAATAAACCATTGCATCATCAATTGCATTGAGTAAATTTGGGAGATCTACTCGCCTTTTTGTTTCCATAAAAAAAATACATTTTATATTTACCGGGTAATTAATTTGCCCAGTAACAGATTTAATTCTTTTAAAAAAAGGAAGGCAATCTTTTTCAAACTGCTTATACTGTTTAGAAGGGATTAGAATATTTCTCCCTTTAACCTGAATTATTTGACCTGAATTTTTCTTTGTTACCGGTCTAACAGGTAATTTGAATTTTATCATTTTAAATCCTTTTTAAATAAAAGAGAGAGTTAAATATAACCCTCTCTTTCTTCTCTCCTCCAAATTGTTTAAAGCTTTATTTGTCGCTGTTATCAACAACAAGCTTCATTTGTTTTGTTTTTGTTTCTCCATTAATATAAGCTTTTGCTTTTGCAATTACTTCATGTAGTGCATCTTCGTCTTTACCGGAAATACAAAAAGTATTTTCGTATTCTTCTTTATAGATAGGCAACGGTGGAGTATTTAAGTTAATAACTGCATTATTTTGGTCATTAAAAGCGTATTTCGCGGAATATAAAGCAGATTTCAAAAATTCATCTTTGCCATAATCAAACTTAATTGAGTTTATGGTAATTTTATTTTTATCACCCGCTAATTTTGGAATACAACCAATTAAACCATTTACTGTTTCTTGAAAAATTTTCTTAAATTCTTCTGTAACACCATCTTTTCCTTGATAAAAAATTTCTTTTGTATCACTATCGCAACTTGTTCTATAATTAATTGCAGCTGTTCCATTATTATTTATTTTTACCTTTACAATATACATCTGATTTTTTGATGCTTTATTATCTTTTTCTGTTGTTTTTACGGCAGTTGCTACCATTTTAACCTCTCTTTTTAATTTGTTTTACTGTTTCTCTCATCAATTCCAACCCAGCTTTATCAACTTCAGGAGAAGTTTTTTCAATTTTTTCAGCGGGCGGAATATTAACTTCTTTAGATTGTTGTTCAAGTCTTGCCAATCTTTGTTTTTCTTCTTTAAGAATGTCGAGATAGTCTCCATTTTCAATTATTTTGTTGACATAACCTCTTAGATTTGTTTTTGCAAGTTTTTTTCTTTTGACATAATTTTTTAAAATTTCTCTCTCATCATCATCTATTTTTAGATTTGTTTCTTCATTACATGATGATGAGAGATATAATTTATTATATCTCTCTTTATTTATATTATTTATAGTGTTGTTATTTGCCCCCCCACTTTGTTTGTTATTATCGTTTTCGTCAATCCTGATTTCCCCAGTATTTACAAGGATTTTGGCTTGTTGTTTGTTTGTTGTTTGTTTGTTATTACCCCTCAAACCTTTTCCTTGTTTGACATTTGGCTGATAACAATTATAGTTAATTACCGTTATTATTGAATATCGATTTGTTGTTTGTATGGTAATTTCATTTGTTGTTTGCAAATTTTTTAAAGCCGTTCTTGTCTGCTGAACAGTTAAACCAAGAGTAGTGGCGAGCTTTTCAACACTTGTTGGAAATTGCCCACGTTTTATTTTTTGTCCTTTCCAATTTTCATCAATGAAATTTGCGGATAATAGACAATGAAGAAAAACATCTTTTGTCGGTGGATGGTCATACCATTCCCAATTTAAGAATTTTTTATATAACAAAATCCACGCTTCTTTACTCATCTTTGCTCCAAGTGTCTACACCGGAAAACCTGTGTTGTTTTTCTCTACCTTGTTCTCTGTTTTTTGTTCCTCTTTCTTCTTTGGAACAAAAAGTTCAATATAATAATCAGGCTGATTTGCCTCTTGTTTTGTCTTATTTAGACTAAGTGTTAACATTTTTTCGTTTGTTATTGTCAAAGGTAAAATTCCTTCATCTAATTTTATTGAAATGAAAAGCTCCTTATTTTTATCGGGTTTTAGCCACCCTGCGCCAATTCTCGTCATTTTAATTCCTTTCTTAATCTTCTAATAATGTTGACATCAAAACAGGCTTTGTAATTACTTTTGTTTCTTTGCAATAATCACAACGCTTGCATCTTTCAGGTTTTATTTCTCCTGATTTTAATAATTTAATCCTTTCAACACCATGTTGAATGCCAATTAAAGCACTGTCTAATTCCGGTTGAGTGATTTGAATAAGTTCTAAGTTTGGAGTTTTTGTTTTATCTACTGCAGCAATAAAACAAGGCAATTTTTTGCCGGTATTAAGTTCAACAACTTTTTGATAAATTGCAAGTTGAAAATCATACCCCCAGTATTGAATAAAATTAAGTTCGCCAATTCCTTTAGAATAAAATCTTTCATTTATATCTTTGACGTACTTAAAATCAACAATTGCCTTATCTTTTATATAGCTATCCATTTTAATTTTCCATAACGCGTTAAAAAGCTCTGCAATCATGATTGTTTGTTTATCCCCTGTAAGATATTGCATAAACTTTTTATCGCGCTTAAAACGATTGATAACCACCTCAGCTTGAGCATAATCTGCTTTTAAAGAACCATCTTTTTTAAAAAGTTCAGAATATTCATTTTTAAAGTTATCAAGTGTCCCTTCAATATAACTATCAACGTATGAACCTATAAGTAAAGCGGTAGAAGGTTCTTGAACATATTTCCCGTTTAATCGTGCTAATGCTCTTGCCTCACAGCCTTTTTTGCCTAAACTTCCAAAAAAGTCTTTATATTGAGAAACGCTCAAATATTCTTTATTCGCCTTTGAGGAGTAATAATTTTTATTTGTTAGTTTCATATTCAATTCCCTCAAGTTCATCTTTGTGAGTTTCGTAAAATTCATTTGCTAATTTTTCTAATTTTGGATCTACTTCCTGCGTTTCAGGTTCAGCGAAAACATCTGTTACATCTGTTTCATCAAGCGGTCTAACATCTTCTGCCTCATCATCGGTCAACATTCCATTGATAATTTCAGGACAGTATAAACGACCAAAAAATGCAGCGGCTCTGTATCTTAACATCAATTCAGGCATTGTTTTCCATTTCGAACCATTTTTACCTAGCCATCCTTCTGCTTGTGCCATTTCCATTGTGATTAATGGTCCAACTAATTTCTCTCCGCTTGTTTTTTCAGTAGCATAAGCACGGCATTTTGTTCTGCCTGTATCCATTTCAAATTTTAACGGACCTGTAAATCTGCCAGAACCATTTATACAAGAGATAATAAATGAACTTGACCAACTAGGTTTTCCTTGTACTATGTACATATTTTGCATTACCAAAAATGGACTTAGTTTTAATCTGTTTGATAATTCTAAAGCAATTATGCAGTTTTCAGGCTTGTTTTTGTAAATAGTCGGTATCATATCGGATTTAGCTAATTGTGTCGCCATTTGCATAGCATTTTTAAAATTTTCTTCTCCTGAAAAAACGGATAATGTTGTTTCTGCAGGTGCTACTGTCAATTCTTTTTTTTCTGTCATTTTTAGTCCTTTCTAAACTTCTTCAAAGTATTCTTTACAATACTCAAAATCTTCTTTTGTAATCTTTTTACTTCCAAATAATGCCTCGCAATCATCAAAAGAAAGTGAGCCTGAATTTAATAAAAACTCAAGCTCTGTTTGATAATTTTGGGGATCTTTATTCAGAAAATTATCTTCTAATGCCATCTTCTACCTCTAACAATTTGAAATAGTAATAATCAAGAGTTCCTTCTCTAAGCAGTCTATTAATGTCTGCTTTGATGCGGTTTTTTCTTTGGTGTTCGGTTGATTTCATAAAGTCGGGAATGTCAACATTGTTTCGTTCAATTGTTTGATAATAAGCATCAAGCTTAGCTGATATCTTGTTTATTTTGTGGAGTAATAAGTCTTTATCCATTGTTGGATAACAATAATTTATTAACATATTTTAGCCTCCAATCAGAATTACAAAGCTTGTAAACATAAAATAAAACGTTGCAAAAACTGCCATTCCTTGAATAACGAGTGGTAATGATAAGTTCATTTTTATTATCTCCTATGTTGTTAAAATCTAAAAAAATGGGGCTTGTGATATTTTTAAGTTTAGGGAGTTTTACGGTAGCCCCAAAAGGATAGTAAAGTTTTAGAAAAAGGGGAAACGGAATGGAATTGTTGGTTTACATCGTATAGTTAATTAGCCACAAAGGAGTGTTTCCCCAGTAAATCTCTTTAGGTTGCCCTGCGCAGGTAGACTTATATGAGGTTTTTGTGTAAACGGTTGCACAGGGCAAGGTGAAAAGATTTCTTTAAAGTTCTTATGGCAACTGTCAAGGATTACTTGACAGCTGATTAAAAACTTGTTTTTCTGCGCCGATATATCATCTTTAGCGTCTTACGCTATTCAATTGTCAATGTACAATATTTTTAAATCGGTTATAATTTGAAAAATTTATCAGTAGTCAAACAAGCAATTGTGCCTTTTGGTGTCGGTTTGAACTCTGCAAAACCCCATTTTGATAACTTTTTCTTTGTTGTTCTAAAGGTTTGTTGAGACATTCCGACAATTTCAGCGGTGATAAAAGCTTCTCCAATATCCAATTCAGGAATTGAAAAGAAATCATCTCGTTTTGTGTTGTATGCAATTTTCAACAACATCAAGAACGCATCTGTATCTTTCATCAAATTGTCTGTTTCTTTGTTAATTAAAATTTCCATAATCTAACCTTTTAATTTCGCATAGCCGAGCCAAGCCTAATCTAGGCTTATTTCTTTAAGACCTTTTAAACTTGAACCCTTTTACTATGTTTATAGTGCCTTTTGTATGCTTTTGTTACTGCTTTGCGTTGTCCCTTTTTATACTAGGTTGGCTCTAGTCGCTTAACATCTGCTTTACGTTTTATTGACACTGTGTCAGGTTTAAAATATTATCGTTTTGAACTAACATTTATAACTGACAAAAGTATTATAGTTCATAATGAACTATTTGTCAAGTCCATTGTGAATAAAATCAGAAGTTCATAATGAACTATTTGCCAAGTATGAATAAAAAGGATTAAAATGAAAACATCGGAATTTTTAAGATTATTAGCTGAAACATTAGGATTTGAACCGACATTAAAAGATTTATCAAAAATTTGTAATCACCCAAGCGAACAAACAATATATACAAGAAAAAAACGTGATAGTAGTTTTCCTGATGAAGATATTGAAAAAATCGAAGAACACTACGGCGTAAGTTTACGTGGCTGTGATAATAACTCGGTTGAACTTAATTATTATCCTGATGTTTTTGCCTCTTGCGGAACTGGTTGTACAGTTTTTCAAGAAAGCCTCGAGAAAATATCAATAAGCAAAGACAGTATTACAGATTATTCATCAAATGCGACATATTCTGTCATTACTGCCGAAGGTTCATCCATGTATCCTCTTATATTTGATGGCGACAAAGTTATTTTGAAACATTGGCAAGGTGAACAAATAATAGACGACAAAGTTTATTTATTTTCATACAACAATGAATTATTCATTAAAAAGCTTGTCAAAAATATAGATCAGATTATTATTAAATCAGAAAACAAAGAATATCAAAATAGAATAATTACCCCTAATGATACATTTAAAATCATTGGGCGAGTTGTGAGCCTTATCAGAACAAACGTATAGATTATTTTGTTTATTTAGAATTTTTTACTACCGGTTTATTACTTTCTTTAAGCGGTTGACTAACCTGTTGAACTGCCGAGTTTTTCTCGGTAGTTGGTTGTGTCGACTCTGATTTTGATATATTCAACATTAAAAACGTTATTACCAGCGTTACAAACAATGTTATAACAACCGCTAAAACGATTTTTAAAACGTTGTTTTGTGCTTTTAGTTGTTTGTTTTGTGCCTCTGTTTCAAAGTATTTCTCTTGTTTTTGAGTTTCGGAAGTCGTCAACAAATAAATTTGTTTGTCTTTTTCTCTCATTTCATTATAAAACGTTTCTTGTAATGTTGAAAAACGTTCAATGTAACGTTCTGTAAACTCTAGTATTTTATCGCTTTTTTCTTGTTTTACTTCTGGCATAACATCAATAACATCAGGAGTTTCAGGCTCGTTTAAACCTGTATTTAAAACGTTTCCAAAACCGTTTTTAAACCCTTTTGATTTATTTTTTTCATCTTCTAGTGCCTCATCATCAAGCAGAATGTACGTTACATTGTTTTCAACAACCGTTTCATAACGGTTTCTATAACGTTTAATATCTGGGTTGTTTTCATCTGCTTTTATTTTTTTATTTACAGCAGTAACTGAACAGCCCAAAATGCTTGCTAATTCCTTAACAGTATATTTTTTTTGCATAATCACAACCCTTTCTTAAAACGTTGCTAAAACCGTTAAACTATCCTTAAATAACGTGTTATAAACCTTCTTGACACATTAAAACATGTCAACTAACATGAGTAAAGTGATGGCATGGATATTTTTACATGCCTTTACAAAAAATTGAACAATAAAAAAGACCTTCTCGAAAGAAAGCCCAATAAAAATTCACAAGCAAATAATATCACGCTTTCTTTCATTAGGCAATAGTTGATGTGCAAAATTTTTTAAAGGGAGATGTGAAAATGAAAGAGAACACAGCTAAAAAGCATGCTAGGCATGGCTTTTCACAATTTAAACTGACAAACCATTTACTTAATAATTTGTCACAATTTGATATTACCCCAATAGCAAAACTTGTTTTGTTGGAATTATCTGCTTGTTATAACCCAAATAAACCTGATATGTTCCCAAAACAAAAAACTCTTGCCAAAAAAATAGGGGTTTCAGAGCGTTCTGTTGTTAGAGGTATTCAGGAGCTTGTTAAAGAGGGGTTAATTTTAATTGAGAGTAAATATACCAATCACTATGTTTTCACGTCAAGAATTGGCGGAGAGTGGTCGCAAAATGAAAAAATTTTTACACCTGAAAATATGTCAGAAGATTTAGGACAAAATGACAATTCAAACCGTGACAATTTGTCACATCATGAACATGAACCTATAAAGGAACAAATTAATCAACCTGAAAGAGTTGAGGATTTTAAAATTCTAAAAGAATATGCAGAAAGTAAGGGAGCTAAGAATGTAACTTCATACATTGCAGCTTTAAAACGTAATGGGTCAGCTGAAAAGATAATTAAGGACTTTAAGGCTAAAGAGATAGCCAATAGGTATTATGCGCAACAAATTAAAGAAACAGAGGCAAGAAATGCACAGAATAGAATTTGGGTTGCTGAACCGCCTAAAGAGTGTGCAATGTTGCAGGAGGTGTTGAGAAAACTTAGCAAATAAAAAGCCCTACGGTCTATAAATAGGGCTTGTAAGTTAAGTTTAAAAAGTTAATGAGTATGAATTTTTATAATACCATTTGATTTTATTTCGTATAAAATCACCTATCTTAGCGGGTGCTACTTCTTGCCACGGTGGAAGATAAATGATATCAATTTTACCTGCGCTAGATGTTTTCGGGTTAGCTTTCCCGAACTCATAATGGGTCATAACGTAATCAGGCGTGATAGGTATATTATACTTCTTGCACAAATCTGCGCAAAGTTTAAATGTTCTTTCACACTGAACTTTTGTCAACGGGTATTCAGTGCGTGTAATGTCTACCTTTGAAGGCACATACATGCCGCACATAGCTACACCAATTGAACCGGTATTACCACCGCCTGTGTGTGCTGCATATTTGCCATCATTGCAATTCTCGTTATCTTCTGGCTTGTATTTACCGTTTTTAACTTCTCCGGCACCTGTAACTAAATAGTGATAATGTTCTAAATCAGTAGCACAAGGTTTGTTTGTTCCGGCAGTCCAGTGAATGATTATACGTTTCATAAAATTTAACCTTTAAAAAAACTAAATAAATTGCTTAACAACCACATAATAAGTGCGCCAACACCTGAACAAACAAGACTTGTTATTTTTTTATCCTCTTTCAAAATAGTAACATCTTGTTCTAATTGCGTTAACCTTTCACCGTGTTCTTTTTGGCATTCAAGACATCTCGCGCAATTATTTTTTATTACTTTAATGTCTGCATACATTTCTCGTTCTTCTTCGGGCGTTAAGCTCATAAATTTCATTTCCTTATTACCTCTTTTATGTTACCAATAATAAAAACCGCCGTTTTTATTGGCGGCGGAAGGAGTTGTTTATTAATTTTTTTCAAAATATTTTATTCGCTCTTTTGCATCAAAATAAGCACGTTCTGACGGGTCGCCGTAATAATCATTATCCTCAAGGTATCGTTTAGCAATCTTCATAAGCATATCTGTGCCTATCAAATCTCCAATATCACTGTATTGCATATTAAGGACATAAGCATAATCCATCAATGTATAGTCTTTGTTATCAAAATCAATGTTTACCTTGTTTTCAATTTCTGTTAAGCTCCATTTTGGACCTTTTGAACCGTCACGATTAACAAGACACTCAACTGCTTTTTCATACATTTCTTTTGATACGATATGATAGCCGTAAAGCATATAATCAAACACACAAATAGCTTCTTGTGGCATTTGCTCAATAATTGTCATTATAAGCTCATTGTCAATATTTGGATTGTCTTTTTTCAGTTCTTTGTATTTATTTAAAGCTTTTTCTTTCATATTCACCTCTAAAAATTTTGAATAAAATCCCCAATTTGTTTTAAATTTATAAAATTATCCAATATTTTGAGTAAGTCTATTGGTTTTATATCTGGCAACTCTAAACCTTCTAATGTAGGGAATTTTAATAACAAAACTTTTGTTAATTTTTTACCATCGTAATATCCATTATCTTTCATAAAATCTTGTGAAAATTCTTCAAAAATCATTATTTTGTGATTAATATATGTGTCAAAATCAATATTTTTAGATATCATAAAAAACTTAATTTTATTGCTTATTTGTGGATTTTGAATATCATTAAAAAGGGTTTTTAACAAATATTCTTCGGCTTTATCAAGTTCTCTTTGTATTAGATTTCTCATTATTTTTTATTTTCCTTTCCAATTCAGCAATTTTTGTTTTAAGTTCTTTGTTTTCTTCGATTGTATTTGCTATCTGTTTGTTATAATTATCGATAGTATCTTGAATTGTATCGATATAATCATCACAAAGTTTTTGACAATTTGGAATTTCCGCAAAATCTTTTTTGAATTTTTCAAACAAAAACAGATTAAAGGCTTCCATCATCTTATTTTTCTTATCAATAACGTTTTCGTTGTTATTAATATAATTAAGCTGGTCGGAACTTAATTTAGAACACATTTCAGATAATTTCTGCCAATAACCTGTTTCATTTATTGAGGATTGCTCCTCAAAATGTTTTAATTTTTGTTCTAAAAGTTCGATATTTCCGACCCTATCATCACTTTTAAACATTTAATTAACCTCCTGTTGTTGTATTTGTTGGAGCAGTCCAAGAATTATAACGTTGCATAGCTTCTGGACAGATGTTATCCAATGGCATAACCAATTTACCCGGAACAAATGTTGCATCTACATAAGCACGCAAGTTATTAGTTTTGCAATTAATATCTTGTTCAAGTTCTTTTTTAACTGTGTCAACTTTATAATTCATAAAGTTAAAATTATCGCTAGTTCTTTGTTCACCAACTGCTACCTTTTTTTCTAAGTCAGAAATTTGACTTGCAAAAATTTTGTAATTGTTATTAACTTCTGATGTAATTTCTTTTGCTCGGTCAACACTTGCTTTATAGGTTTCAATTCCTATATTATCAGCATATCTTTCAGCCTTTTCTTTCCCTAGTTCAGCTTGTAGTGCTGAAATCTGTCTTGTGTCTTGACATTCACTTGAACCATTTATTTGTCGGCAGTTCCCCAATGCTCCCAAACCCCCATTAAGTAAACCTAATGCCGTTCCTGCAATACCTAAACCTAGTCCTGCGCCACCAACACCGGCAGATGAAACGTTTCTTGTTCCGTCTTCTGTTTTTATTTGCATTTTATCTCCATTTCTCCGACCAATAAAAAAAAATCTTCCATACCGTTAAGTATAAAGGATTGTACTAATAAGAAGGTTCACTTATTATGAGAGATGATTAATTTTTTCGTCTAAAAGGTTAGTTAATGCAATTTTGACTTTCAGCATTGCTTGATTTTTTATTTCTCTGAATGTTGAGCGTGAAACATGGAGCAATTCACAAACATAATCCCGTTTTTGCTCTCGTAAGATAAATTCCGTTAATAATGTTTTCTCCCGTTCATTTAATCCCGAAATCTTTATAATTTTATAAAAAATTTCACTATTCATCATTTTTAGTATTCTTTTTATTTCTTGCATTACTGCTCCTTCCTTTTGAAAAGCGCAGCTATTCTTTAATTCCAATTATTTTTTTTGAGTTAAACTATGAAATAACTCATCCGGTGTAATTTCAGGATTTAATTCTGTTAATATCCCTTGTTTTTGTAACTCTCTTAAATGCAATTCTGAACAGTGTCTTGTCCATTTTGATTGTCTTTTTGTAAAAACACTTCTAATAGCAGACATAAACGGATAAAATTCACCGATATGTTCTGCAACATTTATTGAAAACATTTTTGTATCAAGGTCAAAATCTCTTATAACAAGTGCAAACTCATCATCTGTAGTCAGTAAATAAGTTAGTAACGGCTGAATTTTTGCTCTCATAGGTTTCATATCGAATAGATATAATCTATCGTTATATTCAATGATTGAGCCGGTGTGAGAAGGGATAAAACCTTTATCAGGGCATTTTTTTTCTTCTGCCCAACGAACTACTTTTGATGTTGCAGAATTATTTTTTGTAAAAATGGCACTCCCAATAAGTCTTTTATGGTTAAAGGTAAGCCAATACTTTAAAGTACTGGCTTTCATCCCCTTAAATGCCGTATTAAAATGAACTTGTGTCATCTTTAAAACCTCCAAATCACTTTTACCCCTATTTTACTCTTTGTCAGTATTGGTAAAATTATCAATCTTTCCGTTAACTTGTACGTTGATTGTAAAAAAGGTGAAATGATTGTTTATATCTTGTTTTTGTTTGCTATTTTGCGGTTGTTTTTGAATATTAGCCGTAAAATATGCTTGATTATTTTTTGCAGTTTGTTGTGGTACAACATCATCAGCAAAAACACTTGTAACACTAAAAAACAATATCCCTAATACAATAGTTAATTTCTTCATTCATCCTCCTCATCAACTGTCAAGTTATCCTTGTCAGTTGCTTGTTCTTCTTTTATTAGTTGAAGTTCAATGTGCATATCTTCTGTAACAGTGAAATCTTCTGGTTGTAATGTTTTATATCCATCACATTCAACTTTTATTGTGCAAGTTGAGCCATAAGGTAATGTTGTTTCCTTTGTTTCTACTCCATTGATTGTAACTATTGGCTCTGTTTCAGGTTTTTCATCAGCATGCAAAGTTACTTTGATATTACAGTTTGTCAAATAGTGCCAATCCTTTGTATCAAAGAACCTATCCATTTGTTCAGAAGTAAACCCTAGTAATGTACCAACCTGTGATATATACGGATTTCCTCTATAGAAATTATTTGCTTTAAACTCGATTTTTAACGCTTTTGCATCGATAGCTGGGTTGTCTTTTACCATAGCCAGAATATCGTCAAAGTCTATACCTTTAACCTTATATATTGCACGTTCTACATCAGAGCCTGTCATAAAAAGCATATCAAGACGTTCACGTTCTTCTTTTGCTTTTTCTTCATCCGTTTTAACCATTTCAAAAGCTTGTAAAGAACCGTTTTCTAATTCTTCAATTGTATAACCTTTATTGTGGTTATTTTCTACGATAAAATCAATTCTTTCTTTTTCTGTATAAGGTTTTGTTAAATGAGCTTTTATTTCTTTAATCATAATTAATTCTCCTATGCTGTATATCCTGACGCAAACCAACCACGTTCAAAATTTACTCTTTTACCACCTACTGTAGAACCATCAATAGGAGCAATACTAAGATGTTCACATAGGGTAGCCACCTTTGATGCAGTTATGTTCTGTAATGTATAGCCAACTTGATAATCTGTATTTTTATAAGGTTGTAAAAGAGTAATAGTGTAATCGCCATCCTCACCTGCTGGAACTCTACCCCATTGTTCACAATAACCATTGCTATATAAATTAAACCCTGATGTGCCATTTACGTAGGTTTTCTCAATATAAGGTTTTTCGTCATTTGAATGGTCTTTGTTAAGCTTTCCTTGTAATGCACTTGTAAAAGCTGACCAATCCATATCTGATTGATTAATTTGACCATTTGCAACCTGTACAAAGTATCTAACACGTACGTTATCACCTTGCACTTTAGCGTTGTTTTGATAGGTAGATGAGGCTTTACTGGCATCAAGTGATAAATTACTAATCGCCTGAAAGTGATTATTGCCTCCAGATATTGTTCCAGAATAGGTAGACACACCTTTTAAGGCACCTGTAAAGGTAACGGCTGTTCCAGAACTAATCGCATAATTACCTATTATATATCCATTAATACCACCTTGTATGTTCGGCAAACTCTCATTATATGCTTTGCCAAGTTCTGTATTACTTAAAGCTTGTGTTAAATAGCTACCATCTTTAATTGTAGGAACTTTGAATTTTTCATTTACTGTATCAAGGGCAAATTTTCCACACTGACCATAAGTTGTAATATCACTTGCATATTCATCATAAGTGCAAGTATTAAGCAAACCCGCTACTAAGAAGTTTGTATAAAAATTCGGGAATAATGCTTTTGTATATTCTGTTCCATCTAAAGGCAAAGCACCATTTGGTACGTAACTACTAGAACAAAGCATAGGGAAAATCATTCCGATTGGCATAGAACCAGATTTAAACTCTTTTGTTTCTCCATCTGAATTGATATAATAGAGTTTGTCGTCTTGCATGTAAAAGCCGGTTTGTTGGATATTCGTAACTTGTTCTGCTCCGGCAGTTATAATATCTGAAATAGCATTCTGTTTGCTTGTTTCGATATTTGCAATACCAGTTGTAACAGATTTTTCGGCAGATGTTTGTAGAGATTTTATTGAAGTTTCTGCAGTTGTTTGAGCTTTTTGAACAGCACTTACACTATCAGCTTTTACTGTATTTACTGCAGTTATTCCATTTGTTTTGGCATTATCAATTGAGGTCAAACCAGCATTTTTGCTTGTTTCAATATCAAGCAAAGCTCCTGACAAATCTGTTGAAATATCTTCTCTTGCTTGCATAATTTCGCTTGTAATTTGTTCATGTTGAGAAATTACAGAGTTAAGATTATTTTCAGAATCTGTCGCCCAATCTTTAGATTTTTCAGCATAATATTTAGAGGAATAATCTTCATTATTCACTAAACCATTTATTTTGGTCGCCCAATCTTTAGATAATTGAGAAAAATACTGTGAATAATCTTTAGTTATACCTACATTTACAATATTTTTTCCTGCTGAAACATTTATTTTTCCTGAATTTGTTGAAATTTCTGCCATTATTTAGCTCCCTCAACTTGTTTTGGATAAACAAGCATTAGATTTAATTCTCCATAATCTTTACCAGCAATAAATAAAGTATCTTCATCTGTCGAGCCAATTTCAGTTATTTTAATTCCGTAATAATAAGTTTCAACAGAGGCACTTTGAGGAACTACAAGTTTGTCTGTCAGACTTGATGGTAAATAAATGTCAACACTTTCAAGCCCGTTGGAGATCAAAACAATTTCATCTCCGATTAAATTTCTTTTTTTATCTTGAATTGCAAAATATACATTAAAATTTTTATTTGCATCTAAACCGTTGACGATAATATGTCCTGTATCGCCTTGATAAATTGTTATTGTTCCATCGTCGTCAATTTTTAAACTCATAAATTACCTCTAATATTTAATACAAAGCATTACTGCATAGTTATCAACTCTGATTTCGTTTTCTGATGCACCGAAAAGCTTATTTGAAGTGGATGCATCAATAGAAAATCCTTTAAAATTACTCAACCACTCTTTCCTTCCATAAACAGAACCGCTTATATTAGTAATTTTTGCTGCTCCTGACGCGGTTGCATCAATTCCTATTGCTGCATTAACATTAGCAGTAAAATTTGGAATACCACCCTTTTGCGGTATACCAATTGAGGCACTATTACCGCCAAAACCTCTCAAAAATTGCCCTTGAAAATCAGGTACTTTAAAGTTTGTACTATCTGTACTACCATAGATAGTATTGATAACAGCAAACAAATCAGGGTATTCTGTTCTTAAATAAGTTGCACCATCACATTTTAAATATCCGGTTGGTACTGAACCATAAGCAACATGAATAATTGTTCCGGGCAAAACAAAGTTTCCTGAAATCTTTTTAAATTCCCCCTCAAGATATGTTCTAACATTTTGAATTTGCGTAGACATTTCTCGCAAAATGTAGTCGAAATTCTCATTAACTTCGCTTGCTTTTGCCTTTTCGCCCTCTTTAAAGATTATCAAACTATCTGCCATATTTACCTCTTTTCTATGATTATGACAGTTGACAAATCGGGCAATATATAGTATTTTCATGTAATCAAAAGAGGTGATTAAGATTATGAGAAAGTGTCTAATTTTGTTTTTAGGTTTGTTTGTTGTTTGCATAAATACAAATATAGTATTTGCATCAAAAGACTCTGAAATACGTTCTTATCGTGCAGTAAAACAAGCTAAATCTAAAGTAATAAACAAAAAAATAAAAGCTCAAAAGAAGGAACTAACAAAATTATTATCAGACCCAACACTAACAGATGAAGAATATGCAATCAAAACAGAAGAAATGCGTAAAAATATGGCTAACCTTTATTCCCAAAGAGAACAAAATAAAAAGAATTATATTAAAATAAAAAAGAATATTAAAAAGGGGAAAAAAGAATAGTGTTTAATATTGACCGCTACGTACCTAAAAAAAAGAACCGTAGCATCTTTAGATTATTAAAATTCTATTGGAAACGTTATTTGCGTTGGAATAGATTGAAATATAAAAAATTTGAACAAGAAAAAGAACAAGAAAACCATTTAAATGTAGATGAAAAACAATACAATAATAAAAATATCTGTTGTTTATTTACTATAATTATAATAATATTAGGTTTTTTATATCTTCCATCATATTTTAAACAAAATGTTATGTATAGCATTGCAATGCCTAAAATTGTTGGGAAATTCGATTATGATAAAAAACTTAATACTGTTAGTATTTGGGGACTAGAAAATATTATAAACGAAAAAACTGCATCTTTAGCATATTCAGAAATATTTTGTATGATTGAATACAACAGATGTACAGAAAATCGGTTAGCTGTTAGTAATTTCACAAATGAAAATATGATGTTCCCTTATCATAATGAATATAAAATAAATTATTTTGGAAACAATAAGCTAATAATTTCTAATGATGATAATAATGTAACTGGTGAAATTGATTTGATTGCTAAAACAATTACCTTTGCAACAACTACGATGTCCAATAAGCCAAGAAAAATTGAAATCTTGACAGATAATGAAAAAATTGCAAAATTAGAAAAAGAAATAATTCGTAAATACTTGAAAGTTAAATTATTTCCTTTTATTCATTAATTGCGCCAGTACCACCTAAAAGCAACTTAATAACAGTTTCAGAAGGTATTTTATCCAAGTTGTTATAAATAGCACCAAGATTTCTGATAGTTCCTTGTGCGGCAAATTTTGGAGAAATACTTAACAAACCTAGTAATGTTGCGGGATTATGAGTGTAAAGTGCAGTAGCTGGAGCACCGCCAATGATAGAAGTTCTCAACAAGTTGCCAAAACCTTGCGCAGAACCTGACCCACCCCCTTGTCCAGGAAAGAATTTTTCCAAGGCTTCTCTTGCTCTAATATCTTCAAGATTGTCCATAAATTTTGAGCCAGTCATTCTTTGCAAATCATTAAGAGCATTGTTTCTAGCTTCATCATTAATATTGCCCAATAATCTCGGGTTACGTTGATATTGACGCCCACCAATTAATTTAAGCATTTCGTCTTGAGCTCTTTGAGTATCTGCAAGATTTTTTGCTTCATTATAAAATTTATATTCATTGTCAACAAGAGTATCAATATTTTTTAATCTATTGTCTAAATTAGTTAAAGTATTGCCCTCTGAACCAATATTTTTTAGTTTTCCTGCCAATGTATTTGCATTTAATCCTTGAGGACCTCCAACATCATATTTTACACTGTTTAAAAGCTTTAATTCATCATTTATTTTCCCGTATTCAGGATTTGTATTGCGTAAATATTGATTAATATCTGCTGCAACTGATTTTATCCCTGAATTTCCATAATTTCCAAAATTATCTGCACCAAAATTGGCTTTATCATATAATTCTTCTTTAATACCATGTAATGTTGCCGGTTTTATTTTTGGATTAACAATATTTTCGATATTATCAATATCATTCATTAATCTTTCAGCATATAATTGCTTTGTATAATCATCCATGTTTTGGGTTAAGGTATTTAAAGCCTTATAAGCCTCTGTATAACCTTGTTCATTTGGATTTCTTGTTAAGTTAGACAAAATATTTGAATAGTTTGCATCAGCTTCAAGTATCATTTGTTCAGTTGGATTGATAGCTTGTTTTCTGAAATTTCTACCCATAATTTTATCAAGAGTTCCGCCAAGTCCTGATTTTACGTTATAATCATTTACATAGTTGTTTAAAGCAGTTTTAATGTCATCTGAACCCTGATAACCCAATTGTTTTTTAGCTTTGTTAATAACTCCGCCAGCCTCTTCTAATGCTGGATTTATATCACCAAATTGATATTTCCCTAATCCAGTATCAATGCTTTCTCTTAATGCAGAAATATCGCTTGCTTCTTGTGGCATATTACGAATAACGTTATTAAGCTCTACATTTTTTTCAAGAAGTTTTTTATCCATTCCTGTTTTTGCTTTTTGAGCAATGTTTGAAAAAGATTTTGCATAATCTTCTTTTGTCGGTAACATATCAATAGAACGTCTTAATTGCTTTTCAATAGGAATATAAGCCGTTTCAGGGTCAAATTTACCTGTAAACAAACTATTACCTGTCAATTCAGCTTTTAATGCCCTTTGTGTATATTTTTCAGGTACAGAGGTTAATGCTTCAAGAGTTTTGGATAAACTTTTTTGAAATGTTGGATTTTCTGCCATTTTTGCAAAACCTGTTCCGACAGCTGGCATACTTGCACCAAGTGCGCCACCAGCTAATGCACCAATACCAAACCCTGATAAATCACCCTCATTTTTAAGGCTTTCTAATCCACCAAACAAACCACCTTGATAAAGTCCTGTTAGTCCTGTATTCCCAACTTTCGCTAAAGTATTAGCACCTTGAAAGGCTTTTACTTCCGGTAATAAAAATGCCGGAGCAACTTCACCAATAAATTTCCCAGTTTTTCCTGCAAAAGTTTCAGGTTTATCATCTAATACACCATAAAGATTGTCTAATTCTTCATCAGATAAGGGCTTTTTGCCGATTTTGCTACGTAATGGATTAATGACCCTTTTACCAAGTCCAACCCCTAATGCAGATATCCCCTGTCCTAAACCTTTAAAAAATTCTTGCCCAGGGAGAAATCTTTTTTTTGAAACACTACCTTGTAAAGGTTGTTGAGGGCTTCCATCTTCATTTACCCATATAGAAGGTAAATTATTGCTGTTCTCTTGTGGCATATCTGCAAATATTCTGTCTAGTTCCTGTTCACTAGGCGGAGTATCACCTTCAATTTCTAAAGTTTTTCCATTTGGTGCTGTAACTTCAAATACTGCCATTATTTAATCCTCACTGTATATTTCCCACTTTTATATGTTTGTGGCGTACCACCTTTACGAATAGTTAATAAATCTTCAACCGCTTTCATTTTGGCTATTTTTTGGGCATAACTGTCTGTCAATGTTGGCAAAGCTAATTCAATACGTTTCATATCTTGATCTGATAATACACCTTTTTCTCCACCAAGTTTTCTCGCAATTTGGTTAAATAAAAGTGTTCTTTGAGCATTAAAATTAGCTTCTTTAGTTGTTTGAGTTCCAGTTGCAGCTCTCAAATTGCCAAAAGTATAACTTTCAGCTTTTCCAGGCAAACCTTTGAATGTTCCTTTAAAGTTGTTTAACTGCTTTTCAACTTCTGTAAAATCTTCTTGTTTAGATAATATTTTACTTTCTCTGTCTTTTGCTCTTTCTTCTCTATCAAGCCTTCTGTTTTCATTATCGCTTCCTAGTTTTGCATAACCAAGTCCAAGTTGCGCATTTTGATAAGCTCTGTCGCTTGCTTCTTTTTGTTTTTGGAATTCTAACATCATATTTTTATAATTTAAATCTGCAAGTGCTTGTTGACGTCTAAATTCCATTTGTTCACGTAAATTAGCTTGTTGAGCATCATAAAACATTTTTCTATAAGCTGCATTATCTCTAAGCTGTTGAGAATTGATAAGATTTCCATAAGTTTTTTCACCAAGATAGCCACGATAACTATTAACTTTGTCTGCGATATCTTGTAACTGTTGAGACTGTCTGCCAGTGAGATAATCTTCAATAGCTTTATTTTTCATATTTGTTTGTTTTTCACCGAGTTTTGCTCTATATTGTTCGGTATTTAAGCCTTTTGCCTCTTCTTTACTCAATCCCATATAATTGCTATCTGTATGTAATTGGTCTAAGATTTGTTTTTGTTCTGCATCTGATAATTGATTAAATTCAGGACTGTTCATCAATGCTTGTTGTTGAGTGTTGATTAAATCATTTCTGTAAATTTTATCATTCATTCTATTAGCTTGATTTTGCATTCCGGTACTTGCGCCAAAAGTTAAAGCTTGTAAGCCATTACCACCTGTTAAACCAACTAAACCGCTAACAAGTAATGCCCTACCTGCAGGACTTTCTCCAAAACGTGCAACAGAACCTAGCCCCTCACCTATTTTATAACCAATTCCCTTGTTTTTGTTTGGTTCAAGATTTTGAATGCTAAAAGGAGTATTTCTGTTTTCTCTATATCCACTAGCAATATCATTTAAAAGCCCACCAACACGAGGATTTTCTGAAACAGTTGCGCTCATTTCTCCATTGGTATTGATACTATCTGTCGGTTGAGAAGATGTGCCAAGCAAAGCATTTGTTAATCTATCACCAAAATTATTAGAAAAACCTTTAAACTTGTCTCCAACAGTAATTTTTCTTTCGGGCTGAATTTCAATCCCTGTAATTGGAGCGCCATTTGCATCAACTTGTATAGATTCCATTTGCGGTTGAGCCTGCAAAGGGGGCATATTTTGAGAATAATCGGTAATTCCCTTTTTTCTAGTTAATAAATCAAATAAATTCATTGCTACCTCGTCAAGTAATTGTACAAATTTGTCTGTAATGGCGCAATTGGCATTGTTTGTGGATTAAAATTTGTCCTGAAAGAATTTGCAGAACTAGCAATATTTTGCATTCCTGTAGCATAATTTTGTAATGCGTTAGAAACTCCCGCTTTTCTTGCGTCAACTTCTTTTTTTATTTCTCCCCAAATTCCGGGAGCATTACCGCCTTGAACCATTCCACCATTTCCAAGAGATTGCCCAGCTCCGCCAGAACCACTTGACCCCCCCATACTTCCAAGAGGATTATTGTTCATTAAATTATCATAGCTTACGCCACCTTGTAACATCATAATTTATTTCTCCTTATGCTAAAGTATTCATTGCAGTACTAGCTATAGTGCTTCCAAGTTGACCATATAACGCATTATTATTAGCGGTTGCAGCATTATTTGCAGCAACTCTGTTAAGGTTGTAATTACTAACATTGTTTGCGTTATTTTGCGAACCTGTGTTGATACCTGTTATATAGTTGTAAATTGCATTTGCAGCATTGATTGAGTTAGTTAAATTATTTGCTTGTCTATTGTAATAGTTGTCATACAAATCAGTAACTTTGTTTGCTAAAGTATCATTAAATGCATTTGTAGCAGATTGTAAACCTGATGAACGCATTAACCCTCTACTCGCAAGTTGCCCCAAAACAGATGTATCATAACTTTGAGCCATACTTTTATTAAGTTGTTTTTGATATGCCTGAAAATTTGGGTCATTGGCATAATCATTTGACAACATGTTACTCAAACTTGAACTAATCCCTTGACCTGCGGTATTTGCAGTAGATGTTTGCCACCCTGTCGGGTTAAATGTTGTTCCATTTTTTGAAGTTGTGGAACTGCCAAAAAGACCGCCTGTATCATATGAACCTGTTGCATAATCTGGTGCTTTTTTAGATTTTCCCATTATATAACCTCACATATTTATCATTTTTAATATGTTTAAAACCTGCTTTTTTGAGAACAAGTCCAGCATGCTTTAAAGGAGTGTATGCATACATATCTTCTTTAAATGCACTGCATACTTTGATTATAGCTTGTATATTATCCGCCATATTTTTGCGAATACTTATTCCTGAAAGAGTTAATTCATTACCCTCAATTTGAACAGTAATAAAACCACGTAAAAAGTCTTTTTTTTCATCATAAAAACAAAAAAGGTTAGGATTATTCACTAACCAATTAAAATCATATTGTGATGGCATAGGACGGTTCTCATATAATTGCTTAAACTCATCCAAATCTCGTATATGGTCAATAATCATATTATCTACCTTTTGTTTTAGTCTTGATTTTAAGGTTTTTAAATTCAAAAGAATAAATATTAAATGCTTGTCCTTTGTATTTTGTAAATATTTTTACGCCCATAGTGTACCAAGTTTGTGGTGTTGATACTTCAATAACTTTTTTAGAATATTTGTTTTCAGCAACCCAAGCCATACTATCCCAATATTCAACTTCTGTTGCAATGTGTCCAGGGTCATCTTCTATTGCCCACATAGCAGAACCAGCAGATGAAACTCGTACGTGTTTTGGGTTTTTATCTTTCCCGTTTACGGTTAATTGAACATAAAAATCATTGACATAATCATCGTTTACAACAATTAATAATGGTGTTTTTTCCTTTTTGAGGTTTGAATTTGAATTATAGTTTATATAAGTAGATCTGAATACACTAGGATAATACTCACCGTCAAAATCATTGTTATAATTTTCAATATAAACTTTCCCAAGATTTCCACCAGTATAAACTTTATTTCTGATAAGTGCGACTGTTTCAATATTTTGTTCTTGACGAGTTAACCATTCACCTTGTGCATAGTCAAAAATAATTATATTTTCATTAATTATGCACCAAACTTCATTTCTATTTGAATAAATGCAAGAAAACATCTTGAATTTATCAATATGATTGAAATATGATTGAATTTCTTTTGCAACTGGTCCAGTAGGTTTAATTTGTCCTGTTGTGTCTGTTGCACTCAAATAGTAGATATTTTTCTGTCTGTTGTCATAGAAAAACAAATATAAATCGTGTTTGACAATTGATGAATAAGAATAGCAACCAACACCTGATGCAGTTGTCATAACCGCATTTGCAGTATCGTTTGGAGTTGTATTTAATAAAGTGCAATCATCTTCTGTAAAAATGTATAAACCACCAGTAAAGCCATATACTGCAGTAACTTTTTTGTTAAAATCAATGTACCATGCATCCGCTGTATCTTGTGGATTTTCATTCCAAGTGTAAATATCATTTTGATGTGAAGAATGTACACCATATTCACTTGCAACAACTAAAAAACCGTTCCAAGCAGTCATTGATAACCAATGAATATTTCTGCCAAGATAATCTGTAGCATTGATAGTTTTAACTTTATCTCCATAACCCACATCAGATGTAAAACAAACTGTTTTTGCTTCTTTCCCGTTCGTAAATACAAATACATCATACGCGGTTGAATTCATTGTTAAAGCACTGCATTCACCTGTTACAGATAAGTTATCGACAAGAATTTCAGGAATATCAGCAATATTGATATAAAATAGCGTTCCTTTAGTATTTGTTTCAGCATAGATAAATTTATAAGAAATACTGTCTTGAATACTTTCCCAAATTCCTTTAATTTCATATCCTTTGGGCAAAGTATATGAAACTATGTTTCCCTTCATAGATTTTATTCCGACATTTGAACCAATTTCAGATTGAACAAGTTCAACATTATTTGCTTCAATAGCAGATAATTCGCCGTTTGAATTAACGCCGTTGTACTCTCTTATACCTTTAAAACGTTCATATACTAAAGGGTCAACACTATATGCCATATTTCATCACCATATACACCAAGATTGAGTTCTAACCGGTTTACAAGCCTTACAGAACACTCTCCACATCTCGTCAAATTCTTTACGCATAGGAGCGTAATTCTCATCTTGATCATCTTTGTTGTTTGTAACCATTGTTCGCATAATCAAACAGTCTTTGAATAAATATTCAAGGTTTGACGGCAAATTCATATAATCATCTGCACTTTCAAACTCAAACTTTTTTTCACCATCTGCACCAATAATGGGTTTATACTGGTTATAAACTACATTTAGTTTGTAGTTTTTATCAGGCTTAGGGTACAAAACAATATTTTGATCAGGATTAGAGGCATTAATCCAATAATGTGTTGGTTTACCTGTCAAAGTCTTGTCATAAGTCGAATTATCGCCGACAAATTCAAGATTTGAGAAATCATCTGCCAAATAAATATCGGTAATTTGACCTTCCGGCATTGCATAACTTGAAACATTTTTAATCGCCATAAGTTCTTGTTCAGTACCACGAAAAGGAAAGTCTTTAAGATTAATCAAATAGCGAATATTACAATTAAGCTCTGATAATGCTTGATTAGCATCATCATTGCCAAAAACCATATCATCAGCATTAAACCCTGACCAAGCTCTATGTCCTAATTCTGTCAATAATTTTTGTGCCGTAATCGCCATTACTCAATAACCTCAATTTCATACAATGGGACTTGCTTATCTGCTGCATTCCTTTCATAAATAATAACTGTTTTAGTACCTGCCATTAATTCCTCTTTTGCTTCTTTGTTGTCAGTCCCAAAGAACTGTTCAACCATTGAACCAGCCATATATGATGGCTTATTCCTAAGTTGTAAATTTGTTACTTTATATGAAACATTTTTATTAAATACATCGTAAACTTCTTTTGTAATAACTTCTTCTGTTGCACCACTTAAAATTTTATCCTCAATAGATGGTGTATTTTTTTTAGTTATTTTTTTCTTAGCTACTGCCATAAATTCTCCTTTTAAAAGCGGTAGGGAGAAATAAACCCCCTATCGCTTATATTTTTTTAACCTACGGTAATGTTCGCAGTTGCTAAACAAGTTGATTGAACTGTTTTAGCACCGTAAACATACAAACCTCTAACTAAGTCAGAGAAACTGTCTTTATCTCTCAAAGTATCCATTTTAACGATTTGAGATGCAAAAGTAATTGCTTCTGTTGTACCTGCCATAATCAAAGTTTTTTCAGTTGCTTCTTTTAGGTTTGTGGATTCTTTGATATCAAAACCTGCAAAAGTACCGATAGAACCTTTACGAATATTTGCATCACCAATTGCTGTTGCATGTGTAAACTCTGTACATTTACGGATAATTCCGCCAATTTTAGGGTTTACAACTAAGTAAGGACGTTTACCATCCGCACCTAAACCAGATGCATCAATTGCATTTGCATCAGCAAGCAATGTTCTTAAATCAATCAAAGTGTCATAAGCATTTTCTTTAGTTAATGTAACTTCTCCCATTTGGTTTTTAGTTGCCGCATCAGCTGCTTTACCTAATAAGAATGTATCTTGAACCAAAATACAAGCTTTTTTAGCTTGGTCTAGATATTTTTGCATATAAGCAATGTTTGCTTGTACTTTTTCAATATCATCAACCATAAATGCAAAGTATTTCTTTTGATTGATAACTAATGTATCAGTTTCGCCGTCAAGTTTTTGATATTTAATTGCTTCTGCACCATAATCATTAACTGTAACATCACCGATTTTTTGAATATGTACAGTATCACCAGCGTTTTTAATTTCTCCTTCGTAATCTCTATTTACACAATCAAGCATTACGCCGGCATCGTTAATTTTTCTCAACAATTCTTTTGACCATAGTTCTGGTTTAAATAATCCTGCTGCAATAGTTTTTGTTGCCATTTTTTATTACTCCTCTTAATTTACCGTTAACAATTTATCGCCGTATTTTTCGTAAGCCTGTGCATACTCTGCATCAGTCATATTTGCAATTTGTTCATAAGTCGGTAATTTCCCGCTATTCACGTCATAACCGCTTGCACCTTGCGAAATTACGGAACTTTGCTTAGTAGCTTCAATGGCCTTGTTCGCTTCATATTCCTTTATTGCTTGCTCTTTCACATATTTTTCGATGTTAGAGTAAACATTTTGGAATACTTGCATGTCCTCTTTAGACTGAATTAAACCTGTGTTACAAAACATCTTTAATGCTTCCGCTTTTGGTGCATTCTCTTTGATATCACCCAAAAACTCTGCATAATCCGCCCTCAAAACATCTGCCAACTTTTGCGCATTGGCATCATCAATTTGATGTTGCTTTGTTAATGCCTCATTACGCAATTGTGCTTCGTATTTTGATTTTTCCAATGCAATATTTTCAATCATATTGCTAGGGAAATAGCGTTTTGCTTCGTTCAAAAAGCCTTCATTACCCGAACTGTAATACTCCAAGAGATATTGACGAACTGTGTCAAAACTTTCAGCCGGTACAGAGTTAAGATTGTTTGCATAATATTCAAATTCTGCAACTTTAACTTTATCAGCTATTTCAGCATCTACAGCAGTCTTAAACCCTCTTTGTCTTGCCTGTTCAAGTCTTTGTTGTTCCGCCTTTTGGTATTCTGTTTCCTTTTGCTGTAATAAGTCGTTGTATTTCTTCTCTATTTCAGCCTTTTCATTGAATACCTTTTGACTTTCCTTGTAGCCTTTTTCAAGTTCTTCAACTGTTTTGTACTTGCCTGCATATAATGTAGGCTCGGTTTGTCCTCCGTCTTGCGTTTCTGTTCCTGTTTCAGCCGTGTTGACATCTGGATTAGGCTCTGCAGTTGAGGTATCTACATCATTTGTAGGCTCAACAGTTGCAGAGGTGTCTGTTACAGTCGTATCTGCGGGTGTTGAAACTGTTGTTTCGTCTGCCATTAAGTCCTCCTAAGTTTTTCTACTTCACTAGGAACTCGCTTAATCTGTTCCAATAACTCACACATACCTTTAATTTCAGAGGCTTCACGTGCCTTGCAAGCATTAGAAGTAATGTAATCTGATAAATAACCAATCAGATTTTTACCAACCTCTGAATTAAGCATATTTCGTATTAAAACTAGATTTTCACGTTCCATAAGGACAGTATGACAGCTTGCAAAACGGGCATTTTAAGGGTTGACAAATAGGGGAAAATCGTAAATAATGATATTGGATAGCCTCGGAGTGTTTCCGAGGCCTTCCGCTTTTTATGGTTTATCACCTTTTGTAATATTTTTCATTATTTTATAATTGTGGTGTATATTTCCGTCGTTATCTTTTATTACTTCTATTAAATAATCAAAAAGTCTATTATTATTTGTATTAACTAAATGGTCATACAACCTGTCAGGCTCATTCTTGTAATTTGTTGAAAAGGCATATTTAGAATCTGCTAATTGATCAAATAATGTAGGATATTCAGGTAGATTATGAATATAGTCTTTGCCTAAATTTTTGTTTGTAAAATTTACAGTTGTGTAATCAGGCACATCAACACTTTTACCGATCATATTGTCTTTTGCATATTTTTTCCAATATTTTTTATCCACTAAACCGTTGCTTATAGCTTCAGTTTCTGCACCTAAATTAGGGTTTATTGATTGAAAATACTCCATTGCTTGGGGTTGATTATAATATTTTCTGACAATATCAATATCATCAGGGTTAAATATAACATTTGCTTCGCCGTCAATTCCGCCATTATAGGATATACCCTTAATGCCTTTATTATTAAGAAGTTCACTCGTTTTATTCCCGTAAGTTTTTTTTAGTTGGTCGTAAATATTTCTTGAACTCCCGCCCAAATCGTACATATTTCTAATTCTTTCAAGGTCGGAAATTTGTGCTTGTATCTGAGTAGTTGGCGAACTTTCCCACGGTAATGTTGGTTTATTAACTAGTTTTTCATATTCTGAATTTAAAACATTTAATTCCGTATTAATTTCATCAAGAGAGTTATATCCCTTTGACTGCAAAATTTCATTTTGAATATCTTTTAAAGCATTTTGTACGGTTTGCGGTTGTTCTGCAAAACTTGCATTCTCTCTCAACATTACATCATTTTTGGGTATTCTCAGTTCATAAAGTTGACCTTTATTTGTATCTTTTTTAATTAAGTTTTCATTTAAAGATTTAATCCAGTTTAATTCTTCCAGTTTTTTTAAGTATTCATTATTATCATATTTATATCTGTCAAGATTTTTTTCTCTTATTTGTAAGACTTTATCTTTACCATTTTCATAGATAGTTGAAAGTATAGCTTTTTTATTTCTATCATTAATTAATTTGTTCCCATAAAAAAATTGTTCATTATCAAAATCATCACCTGTTAATGCTTGACGATATCTTTTATCTGCTATCTCTCTATTTTTTGCCGTATAATGTCCTAATCCATGAGCCTGTGCTCCCTCGCCTGTTCCGATATAGGCATTATCAAATTTATCAAAATCAATAGGTGAACCGTGCCACGCCACTTGCTTGTTAGGGCTAAAAGCCTTTACATCAGTCATCAATAAATCACCGACTTTATTCAACCCTTGCCCCATTTTTGCACCGATTGAAGTATCTGCAATGCGTTGATAAGCCTTGTTTGCAACATCACCAAATTTACTGCCTACTTTCGTCTTCCCGATTGCTTTACCTGCGTATGGTATAGCCCCGACAGTTTCACCAACAACAAAACCTTTGCCCATGTTCTTTAATGTATCAATAGCACTACGTTTATTGTTAATACTGTCGCCCCATTCAAACAATGCACCGCCTAAACCTGTGCCAATATAAGGGATATTTAAAATTGGGTGAAAACTAGCACCCTCTAACCCCCGCCAATAACAGCACGAACTCCGTCAAGCGTAGTATCCTTTAATTGTTGCATATTGGCTTGTTTATAATCCAATTCTTTGCGTTTTTGTGCTAAATCAATCAACGCATTTTTATCAATCGCACCTCTTTTATAATCGTTATAAAGTTCATCATAAGTCGGGGTGTAATCATAACTTACTCCGCCCTCAAGTTTATACATTTACTGCCCCCTGTTCTTGCATAGCCATTTCATCAGGTGTCATTTCTTGCGGTAATTGTTCTTGTTGTGGCATTTGTCCTTGTGCTTGCATTTGTTGTATTTGTAACTGTTGCATAGCCCCTTGAGTAACTTGTGCAAAAACTGGAGCTAACTGGTCTTGTACTGGTTGCGGTAATTTTTCAACTTCTGACATTATTTGATGTATTTGTGTTTGTGGTACAAAGAATTTATCAGTATTGTCAAAACCTATCATTTCAAAGCCTGTTGTCAAAATTTCGTGCCAATCTAACATATTGAATAATTGTTCATTCTGTGCCGTTCCTTGTGCCATTTGATAAAGTTCACTAAACTTAGCTTTTCGTTCTAATATTGCGTTTCTATCTTCATAAATGTAGTTGTATTGAGCCTGTCTTATTGCATCAGTAATCTTGTATTCTGTTCTTTTGCCTTTTTCTTCTGCATAAACAAATTCAACACCTGCTTTAAACATTGCTAATAATTCAGCAACATTCTTAATCATAGGAATTGTTAAATCTTGATGAATAGTGTCCAAAACTTTGCTTGCTTGTGAGCTTGAACCTTTATCTGCAAGGCTTAATTCTGTTGCAGTACGTTTTGAGCTTTCGATATTACCATACATAACATTTGATGTACTTGAAATATCCGCCAAACGCTTACTAAACAAACCAATTAAATCTGATATCCCTTGACCGCTAAAAGCCATAGCAGTTGGCATTGAACCATTAAAATTATTTTTGTACTTAACATATTTCCCTGGAGCAAGAAGTATATTGCCGTCTTTGTCTGTATTATCTTCATCAAGTAAATCTTCATGTATCCAACAAGGTGGATTTGCAGTAAGCTTTTGAACATCACAAGCAACGTTTATAAGACTTTCTTCTGCTTTTGCCATACCAATACAAGATTTTAAAGGACTTATTCCTCTTTTTGTGTCAGGGTCAAATTCTAGTGCGCACAAAACAAACGGATTAATATACATAGGATTTTCTTCAAATCTTGCAAGAAAACGTCCAGCAACAACCTCTGCAACGTAATTTTTATATAGTTTTCCATTTATTTTAAAATCACCATGCGCAAATAATACAGATATTTCGCCCGCATATTCGTTCTTGTCTCTAATATCAATTAAATCTTTACTTTCCTCTGTCGAAGCGTCTTTATCGGTTTTTAATTGGTCTAATTGTTCATCTGTGAGATTATATAGTTTATTTTGCTTGATATTTTCTAAGGTGTCAAATCGCTTGTAAATTTTGACAATACTATCCCAACTATCATTATCTCTAATCTTCCATTTTGCATGGTCATAAACAAACATTATTGGGGAAATGCTTTGTACTCGTGCATTTTCATAATATGGGATTTCAACATCTTTCATAGGAGTTTCAATTGTTCCAACTCCGGTTGTTTTTGTAACAAGATTACGTAATACAAAACCAATAGATTTATCTTGTCTTTTAACAACTTTAACCTTTTTCACCCAATCGGTTTTAAAAATCATTTCACCAACATCATAGAGATTATCCGCCGCTAAATCATATTGTTTGCCTATATCCATTTTGTTAAGACTATCAACAACAGATGCCTTTTGATTTTTAGCTTGATTTTCAGTTTCTTCATCTGTTCCTCTAACATCAAACATTTGAGAAGGATTTGACCACATCTCACGCCACAATACAGACTTTTGTGCACGCTTAATATTATATAAAGCGTTCATCTTATAATCAGATTTCCACTTAAAATCTTTACCAAAATCTTTTTTGGGTTGGTTTAAATAAACTTCACTCATTATCTCTTTTGCATCAGTAATTTGAGAACTTCTGTCATCATCCCAAGTATCATACCAACCGGCAATTTTCTTTGCTAAATCGTCTTTTTGCTCTTGTGAAAGCTCTTTGTTATCCTCAATAATTTCTTTTCTAATTTCCATATATATTGCACCTCTAAAAGCAATTTTAAAGGTTTGTAAGACGGGCATTTATTGGATTGGGTAATAATATTCAGCCGGATATGTAACGGCATCAAGAGGGTGTATCATAAATTTTTTGTTAGGGTCTTTTTTGATAGCATTCGGTGTAGGTTCGTCAACTTCTCTTGTTCCCTCTTTATAACAAGCATTATAAATGTTATATAAAGTCCACTTACAATTAGATGATATATAAAAACAAACCTCACCATCATAACGCCTTACAAGATTGTTAAACGCTTCAAATCGTTTAACTTTATGCGGATTTGCTTTCCTTATTTCAATTTTTACACGCTTTTGATAATAATCTTCTAATTCTTTTTTAATAATCAAAAAATTTGTTAAATCGGGATTTGATTGCATACAATTGTGTTGTTGCCCTGCGGCATCGCCGTTGAGAATAATATTACCTTGATGATTAGGATATCGCCTAATAACTTCTCTTGCGCATATTCTTGTACTTGTTTGTTCTTCAACTAATTCATCAAAGCAATATAATTTGTTATTATCCTTATGCATGAATACCCAACACATCGGATCATAGTTGAAATCGCAAGAAATGTGTAAATCCAAATCCGGTTGATAATGTAATATTCTAACATTGTCATTCGTAAATCCTTTAACAATTTTATTCCCTTTATTTTCATCAGGAATACCAAGCCAAATACGTTCATAATCATCAGGTTTATGGACTTTGCAGAGTTCTGCCATTTTTATAATGTCTTTTGACACAAACGGATTGTCATAATAGTTAGCATGAATATGCAATGTTTCATCTTTAAACACTGTAAGCAACTCCGACATTATCGGATGTTTATCGTGCGGCACTTCTGGGTTCATTGTAATAATAATTTGTGAGCCCTCTGCACGTATAGTCGGGTTTAAAATTTCCCAAGACTTTGCACTAATCTTTTGAGCCTCTTCAAGCCAAACATATTTAAAATCTTCATAAGATTTGATATTGTCAGCTGTAACATCTGATAAACCAACAAAGACAATCTTTGCTCCTGTGGTTTTGGATATTATTTTTGTAGATTGGATTTCAAAAGGCAAATTGTATTTATTAATAATATTTGTAAATAATTTATAATTGGACTCTGATATTGAGTTTTGGTGTTCACGAGCGCATAACAAGTCCTTTTTTTCATATAACAATTTTTCAAGAAATAATTGAGCCATAAACCACGATTTACCTGATGCTCTACCGCCAGTCAATGCAATATAACGCCCTTTAAAATCTATTACAGGCTCAAAAATCTTGCCATATTTCCAATTATAATTAATTTGCATTAATTACGACTTTCTACTTGTACAGCTTCACGATTAATAACAACACTAACTCCATCAATTCCCGTAATATCTTGTTTAAGGCTCTTTAGCCCGCTTACATCAAGAATTGCTCTTGCGGCGGATACTTTATCTGCATTTTTACATTCAGGGTCATTAATGACATTGCAAAGTGCCTCTAATGCTTGATTTGTTAAATCTTTAATCCGTTCTTGAACATCAATTCGGAGATTTTCGGAAATTTTCGCTTTTTCTGCAACCCACTTTTCTTCATTTGCTTTATCGCTTATTTGTTTAGCTTTTAAATGATATTTTTGCGCAAGTTCTTTTGGGGTTACTCCCTGTAAATACTCTGCTTTTATTTTATTCCAAGGTGTCGTTTTCATAACCTTTCACCCCTTTTCAAGCGTCTTAAAAGGCTTATATGAGCTTTTAAACGTTCTTTAATACTTTTCATTTCAGTACCTTTGATTTCGAGTTGGTTTCCAAATTCTTCATCAAAATGCACTGTGTACCCTTTTTTGTCTAATTCTTCTATACGAACCATTGTAGCAGTTTCCCAAAGTGTCCAATCCTCTACTGGTGTACATTTCAGACGTTTTATAACACTTTCATTCGCAAAAGGAGAAAATCCACAATATGTAAAAAGTAACGAATAAATTTTTTGTAGTGTTCTTATTCTGTAAATATGCTTTTCGTCACTATCTTGTACCCATTCTTCCGTAAATTCATTAAACCTGATTAATTCATACTTTTTTGTGTACGTCGGCTTTTTGTACCGAACACGTTTTTTGGCAACCTTACCTTTTACAGTCCTATTAAGAAGTGGCTCTATTTCATCACTTGCAAATAAAGAAAACTGTTGAGCAATTTGCGTTCCCATAATCAAAACCTTTTTTCTAACCTATTTTTAGGTTAAAAGATTTTGACAAAAAACATATCGTGTAAAATAACTACTGACTTAATTTTTTATTTGTTCAGGCTTAATTGTAAAGGTACGCATGTTCACCCCTTTTTTATATGCAGCACGACGTAAACGATATAAGTATTTTAAATCCTTTTCTTCATTTTCCATAATTAAAACACAAGCCGGTTGTTTCTTTGTCTGTCGACCATAATACAAGGCTTGCCCAACACATTCAGCCCATTTGTTTGCAAAATCAAATTCAACTGCAAGCGTGTCAGTCATACAGTCGACACGTGTATTGTCACTAAGTCTGTATTCCATAGTTCCGTTATGAGCTTTACACCATTGAGTTTGGTATGTTTTTTCAGAATAAATTCTCTGCGTTGCTATTACAGGTAGTGAAATGAAGATTAAAGTTAGTAATGTAAACACTCCTAACTGGAAAGATGTGA
>ERZ773131.505-NODE-505-length-33000-cov-4.101351_pt1 | contig 33000 bp, 28 predicted proteins | sample MGYA00511082_ERZ773131 | MGnify/ENA primary metagenome ERZ773131 (study PRJEB29015, sample SAMEA2737813) | human gut metagenome | biome: human gut; feature: human-associated habitat; material: faeces | place: China | collected 2012 ... | reverse complement strand
CTGTACCGCACTGGTGATGTGTGCGGGAATGGCCTGCGCACAGGCCGAGGAAAAGAACGACTGGCACTTTAATATCGGCGCGATGTACGAAATAGAAAACGTCGAGGGTTATGGCGAAGATATGGATGGGCTGGCGGAGCCTTCTGTCTATTTTAATGCCGCCAACGGGCCGTGGAGAATTTCTCTGGCCTATTATCAGGAAGGGCCGGTAAATTATAGCGCGGGTAAACGTGGAACGTGGTTTGATCGCCCGGAGCTGGAGGTGCATTATCAGTTCCTCGAAAGCGATGATTTCAGTTTCGGCCTGACCGGCGGTTTCCGTAATTATGGTTATCACTACGTTGATGAACCGGGTAAAGACACGGCGAATATGCAGCGCTGGAAAATCGCGCCAGACTGGGATGTGAAACTGACTGACGATTTACGTTTCAACGGTTGGTTGTCGATGTATAAATTTGCCAACGATTTGAACACGACCGGTTACGCTGATACCCGTGTCGAAACGGAAACAGGTCTGCAATATACCTTCAACGAAACGGTTGCCTTGCGAGTGAACTATTATCTCGAGCGCGGCTTCAATATGGACGACAGCCGCAATAACGGTGAGTTTTCCACGCAAGAAATTCGCGCCTATTTGCCGCTGACGCTCGGCAACCACTCGGTGACGCCGTATACGCGCATTGGGCTGGATCGCTGGAGTAACTGGGACTGGCAGGATGATATTGAACGTGAAGGCCATGATTTTAACCGTGTAGGTTTATTTTACGGTTATGATTTCCAGAACGGGCTTTCCGTTTCGCTGGAATACGCGTTTGAGTGGCAGGATCACGACGAAGGCGACAGCGATAAATTCCATTATGCGGGTGTCGGCGTAAATTACTCGTTCTGATAATGGGCTAAATTGCCGGATGCGGCGCGAGTACTTTATCCGATCTATAAATGTAGGCCGGATAAGATGCGCTAGCATCGCATCCGGCATTCAGGCAAGGTAGCTGGTATTTATTTCAGCGTCATATGCGTGGCAACGGTAATATTCTGTGGTGACGGTTTTCCAGAAATTAAGCGGAATAATAACTCGCAGCTTTGTTGACCTAACTCCTGCGTCGGAACATCGATGCCGCCCGGTGCAGGCGTTAAAATAAATGACAGCGTTTCATTGCTATAACCCACCACCGCTAACTGCTGCGGAATAGCAATATTTTTCTCTGCTGCCGCACGATAAATGCTCATTAATTTCAGGCTGTCAGTGGCAAACACCGCCTCAGGCAACGGTGACTGGCTTAATAATTGCCGTGCTGCTTTTAATGCAGTTTCATGGGTATAACCGCCATCAACAATCCATTCATCACGCACTGCAATATTATGATCTTCCAGACTCTGCTTATAACCATTTACCCGATCCACTGAAACATGGACATCAAGCGGTGCATGAAGGCAGGCAATGTTTTTATGTCCATTCTCAATTAATGCATCGGTTAGCGCAATGCTGTCACCAAAATTATCGGTATCGACAGAATAAACATGGGCATATTGACCTTCAACTTTGCCAATCACCACCACCGGAATATCGTATTTATCGAGTTGGGCAAAAAATGACTCATCCGCTGGCGAACTTAGCATAATAATGCCTTTAATCATTTTCTGCTTAATTTTGCTTTCACATTTTTGTAAGTCTTCTGCCGGGTTGTGCGACGTCTGCAATATCACGTCGAAACCTTCTTCTTCAGCTTTGGCGGTGATGGCATGCAAAACTTCAGAGAAAAACGGATTACCCGCCGTAGTTTTGGTCGAACGGGTAGAAATCACCATAATGGCATCAAAACCCGAAGAGGTCAGCGCGCGGGCCAGCTTGTTTGGCTGATACTGTAATTCTTCAATGGCCCGTAACACTTTTTCGCGCGCTTCCGGGGAGATATTAGTTTGCTTATTCAGCACGCGTGATACGGTGGATTTTGATACGCCTGCAACCCTGGCAATATCATAAATAGTAGGGGACATAGGTCAGGAACTCCGTCCGAACGTGAATGCTGCACATCTTATGGAGTTCGCCGGTCGATGACAACACGGGCAGTTGATAATCAATGGCCTGGCCCCCACATTCATATCCTTACGAATGATTTTTTTTCTGGTCTTCAGAGCAGCACAGGACAGCAATGAAGCGACTTAAAAATGAACTCAATGCGCTGGTGAATCGGGGTGTCGACAGACATCTGCGCCTCGCTGTAACCGGACTTAGCCGCAGCGGCAAAACAGCGTTTATCACCGCGATGGTTAATCAGTTGCTTAATATTCACGCCGGAGCACGTTTGCCGCTGTTAAGTGCGGTGCGTGAAGAGCGCCTGCTGGGCGTGAAACGCATTCCCCAGCGTGACTTTGGCATTCCGCGCTTCACCTATGACGAAGGGCTGGCGCAGTTATATGGCGATCCACCCGCCTGGCCAACGCCAACGCGCGGCGTCAGTGAAATCCGCCTGGCGCTACGTTTTAAATCGAATGATTCGCTGCTACGCCACTTTAAGGATACCTCCACGCTGTATCTGGAAATTGTGGATTATCCCGGCGAATGGTTGCTCGACCTGCCGATGCTGGCGCAGGACTATTTAAGCTGGTCGCGCCAGATGACGGGCTTACTCAATGGTCAGCGCGGAGAATGGTCGGCGAAATGGCGAATGATGAGCGAAGGGCTGGACCCGCTAGCGCCTGCCGACGAAAACCGGCTGGCGGACATTGCCGCCGCGTGGACCGATTATCTCCACCACTGTAAACAGCAGGGGCTGCACTTTATTCAGCCTGGGCGCTTTGTCTTGCCGGGAGATATGGCAGGTGCGCCCGCGCTGCAATTCTTCCCGTGGCCGGATGTCGATACCTGGGGCGAGTCCAAACTGGCGCAGGCCGATAAGCATACCAATGCCGGAATGCTGCGCGAGCGCTTTAATTATTACTGCGAGAAGGTGGTGAAGGGGTTCTATAAGAATCATTTTCTGCGCTTTGACCGCCAGATTGTGCTGGTGGATTGCCTGCAACCTCTCAACAGTGGGCCACAGGCATTTAATGATATGCGTCTGGCACTGACGCAGCTGATGCAAAGTTTTCACTACGGGCAGCGTACCCTGTTCCGGCGTTTGTTTTCGCCGGTTATCGATAAGCTATTGTTTGCTGCCACTAAAGCGGACCATGTGACCATCGATCAGCACGCTAATATGGTTTCATTACTGCAACAACTGATTCAGGATGCCTGGCAAAATGCGGCGTTCGAAGGGATCAGCATGGACTGCCTGGGGCTGGCGTCAGTTCAGGCGACCACCAGCGGCATTATTGATGTTAACGGTGAGAAAATCCCGGCGCTGCGTGGTAATCGACTTAGCGATGGCGCACCGCTCACTGTTTATCCTGGCGAAGTTCCCGCACGTTTGCCTGGTCAGGCGTTCTGGGATAAGCAAGGCTTCCAGTTTGAGGCATTTCGTCCGCAGGTGATGGATGTCGACAAACCACTACCGCATATTCGTCTTGATGCTGCGCTGGAATTTTTAATAGGAGATAAATTGCGATGACCGAACCGTTAAAACCACGTATTGATTTCGACGGTCCTCTGGAGGTCGATCAGAATCCTAAATTCAGGGCGCAGCAGACCTTTGACGAAAATCAGGCGCAAAATTTTGCCCCGGCCACGCTCGACGAAGCGCAGGAAGAAGAGGGGCAAGTCGAAGCGGTAATGGACGCAGCGTTACGTCCGAAACGCAGCCTGTGGCGCAAAATGGTGATGGGCGGGCTGGCTCTGTTTGGCGCAAGCGTTGTCGGGCAGGGTGTACAGTGGACAATGAATGCCTGGCAAACCCAGGACTGGGTGGCGCTGGGTGGATGTGCCGCTGGGGCATTGATTATCGGCGCTGGCGTAGGTTCTGTGGTAACAGAGTGGCGGCGCTTATGGCGCTTGCGACAGCGCGCCCATGAACGCGACGAAGCGCGTGATTTATTGCATAGCCACGGCACGGGCAAAGGCCGCGCATTTTGCGAAAAACTGGCGCAGCAGGCGGGTATTGATCAGTCGCATCCGGCGCTGCAACGCTGGTATGCCTCAATCCATGAAACGCAAAACGACCGTGAAGTGGTCAGCCTGTATGCGCATTTGGTCCAGCCAGTTTTAGATGCCCAGGCGCGGCGCGAAATCAGCCGTTCGGCGGCGGAATCAACGTTGATGATTGCGGTCAGCCCGCTGGCGTTGGTCGATATGGCGTTTATCGCCTGGCGCAATCTGCGTTTAATTAATCGCATCGCCACGCTGTATGGCATTGAACTGGGGTATTACAGCCGTTTGCGTCTGTTTAAGCTGGTATTGCTGAATATCGCTTTTGCCGGAGCCAGCGAACTGGTGCGCGAAGTGGGGATGGACTGGATGTCGCAAGATCTCGCTGCTCGTTTGTCTACCCGCGCAGCTCAGGGGATTGGTGCAGGACTTCTGACGGCACGACTCGGGATTAAAGCTATGGAGCTTTGCCGCCCGCTGCCGTGGATTGACGATGACAAACCTCGCCTCGGGGATTTCCGTCGTCAGCTTATCGGTCAGGTGAAAGAAACGCTGCAAAAAGGCAAAACGCCCAGCGAAAAATAATGCAATATCGGGTGCTGACCGGATATCTTTACGCCGAAGTGCCCGTTTTTCCGTCTTTGTGTCAATGATTGTTGACAGAAACCTTCCTGCTATCCAAATAGTGTCATATCATCATATTAATTGTTCTTTTTTCAGGTGAAGGTTCCCATGCGTCTGGAAGTCTTTTGTGAAGACCGACTCGGTCTGACCCGCGAATTACTCGATCTACTCGTGCTAAGAGGCATTGATTTACGCGGTATTGAGATTGATCCCATTGGGCGAATCTACCTCAATTTTGCTGAACTGGAGTTTGAGAGTTTCAGCAGTCTGATGGCCGAAATACGCCGTATTGCGGGTGTTACCGATGTGCGTACTGTCCCGTGGATGCCTTCCGAACGTGAGCATCTGGCGTTGAGCGCGTTACTGGAGGCGTTGCCCGAACCTGTGCTCTCTGTCGATATGAAAAGCAAAGTGGATATGGCGAACCCGGCGAGCTGTCAGCTTTTTGGGCAAAAATTGGATCGCCTGCGCAACCATACCGCCGCACAATTGATTAACGGCTTTAATTTTTTACGTTGGCTGGAAAGCGAACCGCAAGATTCGCATAACGAGCATGTCGTTATTAATGGGCAGAATTTCCTGATGGAGATTACGCCTGTTTATCTTCAGGATGAAAATGATCAACACGTCCTGACCGGTGCGGTGGTGATGTTGCGATCAACGATTCGTATGGGCCGCCAGTTGCAAAATGTCGCCGCCCAGGACGTCAGCGCCTTCAGTCAAATTGTCGCCGTCAGCCCGAAAATGAAGCATGTTGTCGAACAGGCGCAGAAACTGGCGATGCTAAGCGCGCCGCTGCTGATTACGGGTGACACAGGTACAGGTAAAGATCTCTTTGCCTACGCCTGCCATCAGGCAAGCCCCAGAGCGGGCAAACCTTACCTGGCGCTGAACTGTGCGTCTATACCGGAAGATGCGGTCGAGAGTGAACTGTTTGGTCATGCTCCGGAAGGGAAGAAAGGATTCTTTGAGCAGGCGAACGGTGGTTCGGTGCTGTTGGATGAAATAGGGGAAATGTCACCACGGATGCAGGCGAAATTACTGCGTTTCCTTAATGATGGCACTTTCCGTCGGGTTGGCGAAGACCATGAGGTGCATGTCGATGTGCGGGTGATTTGCGCTACGCAGAAGAATCTGGTCGAACTGGTGCAAAAAGGCGTGTTCCGTGAAGATCTCTATTATCGTCTGAACGTGTTGACGCTCAATCTGCCGCCGCTACGCGACTGCCCGCAGGACATCATGCCGTTAACCGAGCTGTTCGTCGCCCGCTTTGCCGACGAGCAGGGCGTGCCGCGTCCGAAACTGGCCGCTGACCTGAATACTGTACTTACGCGTTATGCGTGGCCGGGAAATGTGCGGCAGTTAAAGAACGCTATCTATCGCGCACTGACACAACTGGACGGTTATGAGCTGCGTCCACAGGATATTTTGTTGCCGGATTATGACGCCGCAACGGTAGCCGTGGGCGAAGATGCGATGGAAGGTTCGCTGGACGAAATTACCAGCCGTTTTGAACGCTCGGTATTAACCCAGCTTTATCGCAATTATCCCAGCACGCGCAAACTGGCAAAACGTCTCGGCGTTTCACATACCGCGATTGCCAATAAGTTGCGGGAATATGGCTTAAGCCAGAAGAAGAACGAAGAGTAAGCGCGAATATGCCTGATGGTGCAACACCATCAGGCATATTAACTTATGCTTTCAGTACCGCCAGAGCTGCTTCGTAATCCGGCTCGGTGGTGATTTCATCCACCAGTTGGCTGAAAATTACATTGTCACTTTCGTCAATAACCACAACGGCACGCGCTGCCAGACCTTTCAGTGGGCCATCAGCAATTGCCACACCGTAGGCTTGCAGAAATTCAGCGTTACGGAAAGTGGAGAGGGTGATAACGTTGTTCAGACCTTCTGCGCCGCAGAAACGAGACTGGGCGAACGGCAGATCGGCAGAGATACACAGCACAACGGTGTTGTCGATCTCGGTTGCCAGTTGGTTAAACTTACGTACTGATGCGGCGCAAACACCGGTATCAATACTCGGGAAAATGTTCAGCACTTTGCGTTTACCCGCAAACTGACTGAGGGTGACGTCAGACAGATCTTTTGCCACGAGAGTAAAAGTCTGCGCTTTGCTACCCGCCTGCGGGATGGAATTGGCGACTGTAACCGGGTTGCCCTGGAAATGAACGGTTTGTGACATGATTATCTTTCCTGTTTACATATAGTTAACGTCACACCTAGTTTATGCTAACTGTCAATAACACAGCAAACGCTATTTGCGCTTAATCCGCAGACCACCGCGACAACAAGGAGTAAAGATGAGAACCGTTAAGGTATTTGAGGAAGCCTGGCCCTTACATACCCCGTTTGTGATTGCCCGGGGAAGTCGCAGTGAAGCGCGCGTGGTGGTGGTTGAACTGGAAGAAGAGGGTATTAAAGGCACCGGCGAATGCACGCCGTATCCGCGTTATGGGGAAAGTGATGCCTCGGTAATGGCGCAAATTATGAGCGTCGTGCCGCAATTAGAGAAAGGGCTGACGCGGGAGGAGTTGCAAAAAATTCTCCCTGCCGGCGCAGCACGTAATGCGCTGGATTGTGCATTGTGGGATCTGGCCGCGCGAAAACAGCAGCAATCGCTGGCTGATTTGATCGGCATAACGCTTCCCGAGACAGTTATCACTGCACAGACGGTAGTCATCGGTACGCCTGATCAGATGGCCAATAGTGCATCAACACTCTGGCAGGCCGGCGCGAAATTACTGAAAGTGAAGCTGGATAACCATCTTATCAGTGAGCGGATGGTGGCAATTCGCACTGCTGTGCCCGATACCACGCTGATCGTTGATGCAAATGAATCCTGGCGTGCAGAAGGGTTGGCGGCACGTTGCCAGCTATTGGCGGATTTAGGCGTTGCGATGCTTGAACAACCGCTTCCTGCGCAGGACGATGCGGCGCTGGAGAATTTTATTCATCCGTTGCCGATTTGTGCTGATGAAAGTTGTCATACTCGTAGCAATTTGAAGGCGCTGAAAGGGCGCTATGAGATGGTTAATATTAAGCTCGATAAAACCGGGGGTCTGACGGAAGCGCTGGCGCTGGCGACTGAAGCGCGTGCACAAGGTTTCAGTCTGATGCTGGGCTGCATGTTGTGTACCTCTCGTGCCATTAGCGCCGCTTTACCGCTGGTGCCGCAGGTCAGTTTCGCCGATCTTGACGGACCGACCTGGCTGGCGGTAGATGTGGAACCGGCGCTTCAGTTCACGACGGGCGAATTGCATCTTTAGGATGCCAGCGCAGCAAGTTTGCCATCGCAAAGAGATATTTTTCGCTGACTTCGTCGGAGGAGATGGGCGGAAACTCTGCGGTGATGCAATGCAAGTTGAGATCTGCACACCAACTGCCGAAAGAGCCAGGCGTTTCATAACCGACGCTGGTTACCAGAGGCAATTCAAACGCCTGAGCCAGCCATTCGCCTAATTCGCTGTGTCTGGGATCTTCAATACAGGCCAGTGGATCGTGGAATGAGACCACCCAGGCAGGTTGAATGCGGTGTATAAGCTGGCACAGCGCCTGGGTTTCAGGTTCGGAGCCAGGTTTGTCACCAGTCAGTAATACGACATCACGTTCTTCAGCGGCGCTGTTCCAGCGATAAACCGTTTCACCTTCCTTCCAGTTCGCCGCCGGAAAGTTTCTGTTTAAATCCACACCATTAGCATTGGCCCGTAACCCCAGCTGGCAGCCGTCAGGATTCACACACAGCACCACATGATGGCGGCGCAAAGAAGGTGTCAAAGTCCGCAGAGCACAGGAGAGCGTGACGACCGAAGAGTTTTCATCACCGTGAGTGCCAGCCAGAATCAAACCACTTTCGCGACTGGCTGCAGGGGCCGGAAACCAGATTAACGGCGCGCCCAATAATGAACGTCCGTAATGTTCTGTTCCGGGCGGAAATGCGCCGCGTTCGGCGCGTGGGCGGGTTACGGTCATGATCGTCTCTTGTTCAGGAAGTATTACAGGCAGTGTTGTGCAAATTTTGCGGATTATCAAATCCTTTTCTTCAACGCTATGTTATCGATCTTGTATCACTTTTTTGATGGAAGTTGTTTGCATTTCTTTAAGGCGAAACAAATAATTACGCATCAATTTTAATGTCGGTTAGAGGGAAACTTATGAAGCACTCTGTTTCAGTCACGTGTTGTGCGCTGTTGGTCAGCAGCATTTCTCTTTCGTATGCTGCAGAAGTTCCGAGCGGCACAGTACTGGCAGAGAAGCAGGAACTGGTGCGCCACATTAAAGATGAGCCTGCGTCGCTGGATCCCGCTAAAGCCGTGGGCCTGCCAGAGATTCAGGTCATTCGCGATCTGTTTGAAGGTCTGGTGAATCAGAACGAAAAAGGGGAGATTGTCCCCGGCGTCGCGACTCAATGGAAAAGTAATGACAACCGTATCTGGACTTTTACCCTGCGCGATAACGCAAAATGGGCGGATGGCACGCCGGTAACGGCGCAAGATTTTGTCTACAGCTGGCAACGTCTGGTGGACCCAAAAACATTGTCGCCATTTGCATGGTTTGCCGCGCTGGCGGGAATCAACAACGCACAGGCGATTATTGATGGTAAAGCTACGCCTGACCAGCTTGGCGTCACCGCAGTTGATGCCCATACTTTGAAAATTCAGCTTGATAAACCGTTGCCGTGGTTTGTGAATTTAACCGCTAACTTTGCCTTCTTTCCGGTGCAAAAAGCCAACGTAGAAAGCGGTAAAGAGTGGACGAAACCCGGAAATCTGATCGGCAATGGCGCTTATGTTCTTAAAGAGCGCGTAGTCAATGAAAAACTGGTCGTGGTACCGAATACCCATTATTGGGATAACGCCAAAACGGTACTGCAAAAAGTGACCTTCCTGCCAATTAATCAGGAATCCGCAGCCACTAAGCGTTACCTCGCGGGGGATATTGATATCACCGAATCCTTCCCGAAAAATATGTATCAGAAGCTGTTGAAGGATATTCCGGGGCAGGTTTATACGCCGCCACAGCTCGGGACCTATTATTATGCGTTTAACACGCAAAAAGGGCCGACGGCAGATCAGCGCGTTCGCCTGGCATTAAGTATGACGATAGATCGCCGCCTGATGACCGAAAAAGTATTAGGGACGGGCGAAAAGCCAGCGTGGCATTTTACACCAGATGTTACCGCCGGATTTACGCCGGAACCTTCGCCGTTTGAACAAATGAGTCAGGAAGAACTGAATGCGCAGGCAAAAACTTTGTTGAGTGCAGCTGGTTATGGTCCGCAAAAACCGCTGAAGCTGACGCTTTTGTATAACACTTCAGAAAACCATCAAAAAATTGCGATTGCTGTAGCATCGATGTGGAAAAAGAACCTTGGCGTAGATGTTAAATTGCAAAATCAGGAATGGAAAACCTATATCGATAGCCGTAACACCGGCAATTTTGATGTTATCCGCGCCTCGTGGGTGGGGGATTATAATGAACCCTCCACTTTCCTGACATTATTAACGTCAACGCATTCAGGAAATATTTCACGCTTTAACAATCCGGCATATGACAAAGTTCTGGCCCAGGCATCGACGGAAAATACCGTTAAAGCGCGTAATGCCGATTACAACGCGGCAGAAAAAATCCTCATGGAGCAAGCACCGATTGCACCAATTTATCAATATACCAATGGACGATTAATCAAGCCGTGGCTGAAAGGTTATCCCATTAATAATCCTGAAGATGTGGCGTACAGTCGGACTATGTATATTGTGAAGCATTGATGTGATGGGAACTGGCGTTACCCTTGTGCATAACGCCAGTGATGTCTGATTTAGCGACCCTGTTCCGGTGGTGTAATGTTATCCATATACAGCGTCTGGCTGGGGAAGGCAAAGTCCGCGCCGTGTGACTGTACAATATCGATAATCTTCAAATAAACGTCTTGCTGTGCAGCAAGCCATTCAGCCCATACCGTGGTTTTGGTAAAGCAATAAACCATAATATTCAATGAAGAGTCAGCAAACTGGTTGAAATAAACCAGTAAGGTTTGTCGCTGGTCGATGGCCGGGTGATTTTTCAGCATCTCACGTACAGCTTCGACAATAACGCCCACTTTTGCCGCATCCTCATAACGTAAACCAATGGTCGTGGTAATGCGGCGGTTGGTCATTCGTCCTGGGTTTTCTACGCTGATCGACGAAAACAGCGAGTTCGGTACGTACAATGGACGATTATCAAAGGTCGTAATTTTGGTAATTCGCCAGCCAATTTCCGCTACTGTACCTTCGATATTTCTGTCCGGTGAACGGATCCAGTCGCCAATACTGAAAGGACGGTCGAAATAGAGCATAATCCCGGAAAAGAAGTTACTCAGAATATCTTTACCGGCCATACCGACAGCCAGACCACCAATACCACCAAAGGTCAGCAAGCCAGAAAGGCTCATGCCGAAATGTTCGCCATAAAGCAGAACAAGCACCACAATAATGGTGATTTTGATGATACGCGACATAATCCGCGCACTGGTGATATCGCGACCTTTTTTAATCTGCTGTTTTTCAAACTGATTAATCAGCAGAAATAGCTTAATCGTCAGAATAACCGCAATCAGGGACGTACAGATAAAATCGATAACGCCTGGGGTGATAAATTTGAGTTTATAGTTTTCTATAACATAATTAATAATGCTACCAACAGCACTGATAATTATGGTGTAGATTAAAAATTGCACCGCATGGAATAAAAATCCTTTTCTTTTACGATTTCCACGGCGAAACCAAAAGCTCATCAGAATCAATGCTGCGCAGCTACCGAAAATAATGACCAGATTAAGCGCATTATTTGTAAACAGTTCAGCGATCATTGTTTTATCAGGCTCCTCCAGATAATTGTCGTCATGCCGGAAACCCCTGGCGGGGCTATTTTACCGCGACAATTCATTCAGATCATCAATAGTCAGGGAAGGAAGTAGCAACATTAGCTAACTAATCAATGCGTTGATTGTAAATCCAGCTAAGAGGTGAGGTTTTCAGAGCAGACAACGGTGAAATGTCATGGTATTGTTACGTTTAGGTAACAAGAAATTTGTCTGCACAAGGATTACATCATGATTATGGCGAAACTGAAGTCAGCGAAAGGGAAGAAATTTCTCTTTGGTTTGTTGGCGGTTTTCATTATTGCGGCGTCGGTTGTGACTCGCGCGACCATCGGCGGCGTTATAGAACAGTACAATATTCCGCTGTCTGAGTGGACGACATCAATGTATGTGATTCAGTCATCGATGATTTTTGTTTATAGCCTGGTCTTTACTGTGTTGCTGGCAATCCCGTTGGGAATTTATTTCCTTGGCGGCGAAGAGCAGTAAGTAAAAAATAGGCCCGATAACTCGGGCCTTGTCAGTTATTGAAGAGTCGTTAATCGTCTTCTTCGTCATCCAGTTCAACGGGTGTCTGATACTGGTCAGGTTTAATGACCAACAGATCGCAGCGAAGATGATCAATCACCTGTTCCGCCGTGTTGCCGAGGAATGCTGCTGAAATACCGGTGCGTCCTACCGTGCCCAGAACCACAATCCCCGCCTGTAAGTGCTCCGCCAAATCAGGAATCACCTCTTCTGGCAGACCTTTTTCTACGTGCGTCATGTTTTCATTAATGCCGAATTTCTGCCGCAGGGCTTTCATTGCCAGCAAATGTTGCCCACGAATGGCATCGTTATAAACGCTCGGATCAAATTCCGGCAGTTCAATCGCGATATTAATTGGCGTTACTGGGTAAGCGCCAACCAGATGAACTTCGGTATGGTTGACTTGTTCCGCCAGTTCGATCGTCTCTTTGACCAGTTTTTCATTGAGCGCATTATGGTACGGCTCTTCACTGGCGAGATTCACCGCCACCAGCGCCTTACCTCCTTCCGGCCACGGCTGGTCTTTCACCATCCACACCGGGCTTGGGCATTTGCGTAACAGATGCCAGTCCGTTGGCGTAAAAATCACCGCTTCCAGACGGTCATGTTGGTGCGCCATTTTTAGCACCAAATCGTGCCCGCCGCTGATCACTTCCTGAATGATGGCTTCGAAAGGACGGTTATGCCAGACCACTTTAATTTCAATGGGAACGCCAGCATTGAGATAATATTTTGCCTGCTCGTGGATCCAGGCTGTACGCTGGCTGATGACGCCCTGACGCATAGCGGTACGTTCGTCCGGGGAGAGCAGGGTTGTCATTTCGTATGAGAAGTCATAGATCGGCAAAAAGGCTTTAATTTTGCCACCAATCCGTTGATGTAAATAAACAGCTCGCCGCAATGCTGGTTGGTCGTCCTGGTTAGGATCGATAACAACGAGCATGTTCTGATACATAGCCATACAGGGTCTCCTTACAACAACTGTCAACGCAGTTTGTAATTAAAAGATTAACCCATATCTGGTGAATGAAACAGTGATGAACCTTCTGCCAGATCAATAAATCAGAAAAATTTAATGATATGACAGAAGGATAGTGAGTTATGCGGAAAAATCAGGCAACGTTACGCGTATGACCAGCAAGCTGGGCCAGCGCATCGTTATTTTCGATGGTGATGTATTTACCTTTGACTGCCAGCATACCGCTTTTCTGGAAGCGACCCAGCAGACGGCTGATGGTTTCTACCGTCAGGCCCAGATAGTTACCGATATCGCCACGAGTCATCGTCAGGCGGAATTCACGAGGGGAGAAGCCGCGTTGGGCAAAACGACGGGACAGGTTGTAGATGAATGCAGCCAGACGTTCCTCGGCATTTTTCTTCGACAACAGCAAGATCATGTCCTGATCGCCTTTGATTTCACCGCTCATCAGACGCATCATCTGCTGACGCAGATTCGGCATTTTACCGGACAAATCGTCCAGCGTTTCGAACGGGATTTCACATACCATCGAGGTTTCCAGCGCCTGCGCGAAGCTCGGGTGATGGCCGCTGCCGATAGCATCAAATCCCACCAGGTCGCCTGCTAAATGGAAACCAGTGATTTGCTCGTCGCCTTGCTCAGTGATGGTATAACTTTTAATCGTACCGGAGCGGATGGCATAAAGCGATTTAAGTTCATCACCAGCCTTAAACAGCGTCTGGCCTTTCTGAATAGGCTTCTTCCGCTCAATGATATTATCAAGCTGATCAAGCTCATGTTCGTTGAGTGTGAACGGGATGCAAAGCTGGCTGATGCTGCAATCCTGGCAATGGATAGCACAACCGCCAGACTGAATGCGCCGTATAATTCGCTTTTCCGGGATCATAGGTCTGCTCAAGCCGTAATTGATATTTGTCAATTTTAACATCTTTTTAGGGAGCAAGTAAGTCTAAGCAAACCTTAACAGCAGAGAATTCCGATATTAGATGTAAATATATGTCTATCTATTTGAAAACCCTTAAGTTGTTAAGGGTAACTTTACATAAAAGTGTGAACAAGCTGGCACAAATTGTTTAATGTTTACAGCAAAAGATAACCTTCGTGGCGCAATAACCACTCTTTTCGCTGAACTCCGCCTGCATATCCGGTCATGGTGCCGTTTCGGCCAATAACCCGATGGCAAGGTACGACGATGCTGATGGGATTCGATCCGTTTGCCGCACCAACGGCACGCGCTGCGCCAGGACGGCCCAATTGTTCAGCCAGTTGGCCGTAATGCATTACCTGCCCGCAGGGGATTGTGCGTAGTGTTTTCCAGACCTCGCGCTGAAATGGCGTCCCTCCCGTGGCAGTGGGAAGCGTATCAATAATGCTAAGATTACCGGCAAAATATTCACGAAGCTTGTCGCTTAAACCGCCTGGGTTGGTGGCAGAAATGCGCTCATAGCCTTCTTTGCGATAATGGATGTCCAGCAGCTGCACCATGCGTTCGCTGTACTCTTCCCATTCAACCGCCCGCAGGCGAAATAGCTCATCGCAAATCACCCACAGTGGACCCAGTGGCGTGGCAATTTTTTCTTCAAGTAATCTCAGCATCCGTTCTCTCTTAAGACAAACGTGGGTAAATCCCCGGACCTATCGGCAGACCGACAAGATACCACGCCAGCAACATCAGCAGCCATACCACCAAAAAGATTAATACTAACAAAGAGTAAGTACCTGGTTTCGCGTCTGGTTTGTCGCAGCTTGGTAGCATAAAGCGATTTTTTGATTTTTCTGCCTGGAGAAATGAGGGCCAGCCATCACATGGATCGAGGGTGGGATAATTCCAGTCAGCGAAATATTACCGTAGGCTATCTGTTATTTGATTCAGCGGCGTGATAGTCGCCAGACACCACTGACCGCGTCATTAATCACGCAATTCCGGCGAGAATGCGGCTATCTGCAAAGTTAAAACTGCATAAAAAAATAGAGTCTGTCGACATCCGCCAGACTCTACAGTACACACAGCAGTGCATCCGCGTCTTAAATCCGGCATTGTCTCCTCTGCGCCGGTGACTGTGTTATAACGGTTTTAACCTTTAGTTGCCAATTTTCTTCAGTGACAGATTTCACGAAAATATAAGTTACATTATTAATATCGTGAATGAATAATCATGCATAAGCATTTTGCTTAAAATATCGGCAATATTTGGAACTTATTACTGGAATTTTGGGTAATACGTTGTTGGACCGACCCGGTCTGGTTATCATATCGCGCTCTTAATTGCGGGAGGATGTAACATGAACCTTGACGACAAATCGCTGTTTCTTGACGCCATGGAAGATGTCCAGCCGCTGAAACGTGCTACCGATGTCCACTGGCATCCAACGCGTAACCAACGTGCGCCGCAGCGTATCGACACGCTGCAGCTTGATAATTTCCTCACTACCGGATTTCTCGACATCATCCCGCTAAGTCAGCCGCTGGAGTTTCGGCGGGAAGGGTTGCAACATGGGGTGCTGGATAAGCTGCGCAGTGGTAAATATCCGCAACAGGCGAGCCTGAATCTTTTGCGCCAGCCGGTGGAAGAGTGCCGCAAAATGGTGTTCAGTTTCATTCAACAAGCCCTGGCGGATGGTTTGCGTAATGTGCTGATTATTCATGGTAAAGGGCGGGAAGATAAATCGCATGCCAATATTGTCCGCAGCTATGTGGCGCGCTGGCTGACCGAATTTGATGATGTTCAGGCATATTGCACCGCGCTACCGCATCATGGCGGCAGCGGGGCGTGTTACGTCGCACTACGTAAAACGGCGCAGGCGAAGCAAGAAAACTGGGAGCGCCACGCTAAGCGCAGTCGTTGATCTCGAGACGCATCCGCGGCTTATGCCGCCAGCACGCGGTTGCGTCCATCATTTTTCGCCCGATACAAAGCATCATCAACGCGTTTAAACAGTTCATCGATGCTTTCATTTCCTTCGTGATGCGCCACACCAATGCTGACGGTAAAGCGTGGTAAGCCCGAAATACTCACTTTTGCCACGCTTACGCGGATAGTTTCAGCCAGCGAAAGCGCGGTATCCAGTGGGGTTCTTGGTAGCAATAAGACAAACTCTTCGCCTCCCCAACGAAACACCAAATCGCCTTTGCGAGCGCAACTTTCGAGGGTGCGGGCGAGGGCGCATAACACCTCATCACCTTTAGAATGCCCATAGAGATCGTTAATGTGTTTAAAACGATCGGTGTCGATGAGCAACAAGCTGTAATCCTGAGCGATGGCGAGATGCTGCATTTGGCCTGGTTCCGTAATGTGATAAAACTGTCGCCGATTCAGTAATCCGGTTATCGCGTCATGGTGAGCAGCATGTTCCAGCTGCTCCTCCAGCCGTTTTTGCTCAGTAATATCATGCACAATACATAACATGAGCTTGTCGCCATAAATTTCAATCGGCCCGGCATAGGTCTGCACATGACGAGAAGAACCATCCGCCAGTTTATGAACAAAATTCAAAGGTTTATGACCACCGGGTAAATGCGAAATTTCATGCATGATAGGCATGACGCGACGCCCGAGCATATTTATTTCCCAGGTATGTTTCTGGCACATCGTTTCATGGTTATAACCATAGAAATTGAGCGCGGCGAGGTTAGCATCGACGATTTGGCCATCTCGTGAGGGGTCAATCAACAACATTGGTGCAGAGTTAGTCAGAAAAAAGCGCGCATAAAAACCTTGTTTTTTGCGCTGATAATTTGCCGAGCGACTGGCTTTTAAACCCAGCGTTGCCGGCGCTTCGATACCTTCGAAAATAATCACCGGTTCTGTTTCTGTCAGTTCTCGCAAAACAAGCCGACAGCTCAATGCTGTTTCCTCTTCATTGCGCTGAACGGTGAGGATTTCGATAATATCGTGTTGGTTTTGCAGATCGGAGAGGTATTTCGGCAGTTCTTTTTGTGAGGAGACGGAATAGGGACCGGTTCGTAATTGACTAAACGTGAGGTTTTGCATCAACAGTCGCGCCGCGCTGTTGGCATAAATTAACTGTTCCTCAAATGGCGAAACGATCCAGACAGGACTGGTGAGTAAGTCCAGGGTATTGAAGTTGTGCGTAATCATTGAGATCCCGTTATTTTTATCAATTTTTGTTGCTATCCGATCGCAAAAAAGCCACGTCATATGATCAGATAATTCTGATAATGATAGACGCTATTTAACACTTCACACGGTTTGTTTACGGAAAAGCATTTTGCTTTTTGTATTCAATTTAGACAGAATTTTATTAATCATTTCAGGGTAATGGGGTGATGAGATGTTGCGTAACAGGGCCAGAAGGCTAGACTACAAAATAATGCGTTGATGATGGAGGCACTGTGGAAGCGATTAAGGGATCGGACGTTAATGTCCCGGATGCAGTATTTGCCTGGATGCTGGATGGTAGAGGCGGCGTTAAACCGCTGGAAAATACAGATGTGATTGATGAAGCGCATCCCTGCTGGCTCCACCTTAATTATGTACACCATGATAGCGCCCAATGGCTGGCGACAACACCGCTGCTTCCCAATAACGTACGTGATGCGCTGGCGGGCGAGAGCACACGGCCCCGAGTCAGCCGTCTCGGTGAAGGCACGCTGATTACATTGCGCTGTATAAACGGCAGCACCGATGAACGCCCCGATCAACTGGTCGCCATGCGTGTATATATGGACGGGCGGTTAATTGTTTCGACCCGACAACGCAAAGTGCTGGCGCTGGACGATGTGGTGAGCGATCTGGAAGAGGGCACTGGTCCGACCGATTGCGGGGGATGGCTGGTGGATGTATGCGATGCGTTGACCGATCATTCCAGCGAATTTATCGAGCAGCTGCACGATAAAATTATCGACCTTGAAGATAATCTCCTTGATCAGCAAATTCCACCGCGTGGATTCCTGGCTCTGCTGCGCAAACAATTAATTGTGATGCGTCGCTATATGGCACCGCAACGTGATGTCTATGCTCGTCTTGCCAGTGAACGTTTGCCGTGGATGAGCGATGACCAACGCCGTCGGATGCAGGATATTGCCGATCGCCTTGGGCGCGGCCTTGACGAAATCGACGCCTGTATAGCACGGACTGGTGTGATGGCGGATGAAATCGCTCAGGTGATGCAGGAAAATTTAGCTCGTCGTACCTATACAATGTCGTTGATGGCAATGGTCTTTTTACCCAGTACCTTTCTGACCGGGTTATTTGGCGTCAACCTTGGTGGGATCCCTGGCGGCGGGTGGCAATTCGGATTTTCAATTTTTTGTATTCTGTTAGTTGTTCTTATTGGTGGTGTTGCTTTATGGTTGCATCGTAGTAAATGGTTGTAACAAAAGCAATTTTTCCGGCTGTCTGTATACAAAAACGCCGCAAAGTTTGAGCGAAGTCAATAAACTCTCTACCCATTCAGGGCAATATCTCTCTCGCAGGTGAATGCAACGTCAAGCGATGGGCGTTGCGCTCCATATTGTCTTACTTCCTTTTTTGAATTACTGCATAGCACAATTGATTCGTACGACGCCGACTTTGATGAGTCGGCTTTTTTTTGCCTGTTATTTATCAGCGTCTACCCTTTAAGAGTCCACCCAATGACCAGAGGGAAATATGACGACACTTATTTATTTGCAAATTCCTGTCCCTGAACCGATTCCTGGCGATCCTGTTCCAGTGCCCGATCCGATCCCTCGCCCGCAACCCATGCCTGACCCACCACCCGACGAAGAACCGATTAAATTGTCGCATCGTGAGCGTAGATCTGCGAGGATACGCGCCTGCTAACTTTGCGTCGATGACCACGAGAATAGATTGTGACCGCTTTTTCTACCCTGAATGTTTTGCCTCCCGCCCAACTCACGAACCTTAATGAGTTGGGTTATTTAACCATGACGCCGGTGCAGGCCGCCGCGCTTCCGGCGATCCTTGCCGGAAAAGATGTTCGCGTGCAGGCGAAAACCGGCAGCGGCAAAACGGCGGCTTTTGGCCTCGGCTTGTTACAGCAAATTGATGCGTCGCTATTTCAAACCCAGGCTTTAGTGCTGTGTCCTACGCGTGAACTGGCGGATCAGGTGGCAGGTGAATTGCGTCGGCTGGCGCGTTTTCTGCCAAATACCAAAATTTTGACGTTGTGCGGTGGTCAACCGTTCGGTATGCAGCGTGATTCGTTGCAACATGCGCCGCATATTATCGTGGCAACGCCGGGGCGTTTGCTGGATCACCTGCAAAAAGGCACGGTATCACTGGATGCGTTGAATACGCTGGTGATGGATGAGGCCGACCGCATGCTGGATATGGGATTTAGCGATGCCATTGATGATGTCATCCGTTTTGCGCCAGCATCTCGACAGACGCTTCTGTTTTCGGCAACCTGGCCGGAAGCTATCGCCGCAATCAGCGGACGAGTGCAACGCGATCCTTTGGCGATTGAAATTGACTCAACAGATGCTTTGCCACCCATTGAACAACAATTTTATGAGACATCCAGTAAAGGCAAAATTCCTCTGTTGCAACGGTTATTAAGCTTGCATCAGCCATCCTCTTGTGTGGTGTTTTGCAATACCAAAAAAGATTGCCAGGCTGTCTGCGACGCGCTGAATGAAGTAGGGCAAAGTGCATTGTCGTTACACGGCGATCTGGAGCAACGCGATCGCGATCAGACCCTGGTACGTTTTGCTAACGGTAGCGCCCGTGTACTGGTCGCGACTGATGTTGCTGCGCGTGGTCTGGATATTAAATCGCTTGAGCTGGTGGTGAACTTTGAGCTGGCGTGGGACCCTGAAGTTCATGTACATCGCATCGGTCGTACAGCTCGTGCAGGAAATAGCGGTCTGGCGATCAGTTTCTGTGCCCCGGAAGAAGCACAGCGGGCCAATATCATTTCTGACATGTTGCAGATAAAACTTAACTGGCAAACGCCGCCAGCTAATAGTTCCATTGTGACGCTGGAAGCAGAAATGGCAACGTTGTGTATCGATGGCGGGAAAAAAGCCAAAATGCGCCCGGGTGATGTATTAGGTGCACTGACAGGAGATATCGGGCTTGATGGCGCAGATATTGGCAAAATCGCCGTGCATCCGGCGCATGTCTATGTCGCGGTCCGTCAGGCTGTTGCTCATAAAGCATGGAAACAGTTACAGGGCGGGAAGATTAAAGGAAAAACGTGCCGGGTGCGGTTATTAAAATAATGAAATGTTGAATTGCCGGGTGCAAGAGTAAACATCTTCTTCGGGATTGCCGGATGCGACGCTGGCCGCGTCTTATCCGGCCTCCATAAGAGTAGCCCGATACGCTTGCGCATCGGGCGCTATCCGGGTTATTTCACTTCAACCACATTCAGCCGTAACTCATCCAACTGATTTTCATCTTCTTCTGGCTGCCAGCCCGCCGGTTGTAGTGGGATCTCTTCGCGATCAAACGCCAGATCACCCCCGTTAACCACTTCAGAACCGTGGGTGATGCCTTTGAAATCGAACAGGTTGGTATCGCACAGATGCGACGGCACCACATTCTGCATCGCGCTGAACATCGTCTCGATACGCCCTGGATAACGTTTATCCCAGTCACGCAACATGTCAGCAATCACCTGACGTTGCAGGTTAGGCTGTGAACCGCACAGGTTGCACGGAATAATCGGGAACGCTTTTGCATCGGCAAATCGCTGAATATCTTTCTCGCGGCAGTAGGCCAGCGGACGAATAACGATATGTTTGCCATCATCGCTCATCAGTTTCGGAGGCATGCCTTTCATCTTGCCGCCGTAGAACATATTTAAGAACAACGTTTGCAGGATATCGTCACGATGGTGACCCAACGCGATCTTCGTCGCCCCCAGTTCCGTTGCGGTGCGATAAAGGATACCGCGACGAAGACGAGAACACAGTGAGCAAGTGGTTTTGCCCTCTGGAATCTTCTCTTTCACGATACCGTAAGTATTCTCTTCAACAATCTTGTACTCAACGCCCAGCTTTTCAAGATACTCGGGCAGAACGTGTTCCGGGAAGCCCGGTTGCTTTTGATCGAGGTTAACAGCCACCAGCGAAAAATTGATTGGCGCGCTTTGCTGCAAATTGCGCAGAATCTCCAGCATGGTATAGCTGTCTTTACCCCCGGAGAGGCAAACCATGATGCGATCGCCTTCTTCAATCATATTGAAGTCAGCAATGGCTTCGCCCACGTTACGACGCAGACGTTTTTGTAATTTGTTCAGGTTGTATTGTTCTTTCTTACTAATTTCTTGATTTTGCGACATTTAAAAGCGACTCAATTCGTTATATGGCATCAGAAGAGTATGCGTCATGCCGGAACGCCCAGCATAAGAAATCTGATATAAAAACTGTGGCGTGTATGGTACGGATTAGAGGGGAAAATGTCAGCACATTTGCGAAATGAATCAAAAAGCCCGCAGCAATGTGCGGGCGTTAGTGTCAGCGCACAACCAGCACGGAGCACTCTGCGTGACGCACTACAGCTGCGGCGTTGGAACCGAGCAGATAAGTGGTGATATCCGGTCGATGGGAAGCAATGATGATCATATGAGCGGGGATCTTCTTCGCCAATTCCAGAATGCGGTCTTTGGGCGAGCCTTCCTCAACATGGACATGCACTCTGTCGGTTGGCAGTTTAAATTTTTTAATGATCTCTTCCAGTTGCGATTTGGCTTCCGCTTTCAGGTCATCCATTGCCGGTAATTCTGCGGAATACGCTAAACCCAGAGAGGCATAGTAGGGCAGTGAAGGTATTACCGTCAGGAAATGAACCTCTGCATCATCAATCTTTGCCTCTGCCTCAACGTGGCTAATCACGCGTTGAGTTAATTCTGAATCGGAAATATCGATAGGGACAAGAATCGTTCTGTTCATAAAACCTCCTGTTTTAGTATCCGCATAAAGTGTAACGCCAGATGACACTTTTTGTGTAATGACGGAGTTCACATTTTTAATTTAGATCAAAGGAGGAAGAATAAGCAGAAAAAGCCCGCCATAACAGCGGGCAGGAGGATTTAGAACTGATAAACCAGACCTAAAGCGACAATATCATCGGTAGAGATGCCGTTGGCAGCGTAGAAACTGTCATCTTCATCCAACAGGTTGATTTTATAGTCAACATAAGTGGACATGTTTTTATTGAAATAGTAAGTCGCGCCAACATCGGCGTATTTAACCAGATCTTTATCATCAACACCTGCCGGGTTGTCTGCACCACCCGCAGCGTGCAGGTCACGGCCTTTAGACATCAGGAAAGAGACTGCCGGACGCAGACCAAAATCAAACTGGTACTGTGCAGTAACTTCAAAGTTCTGGGTTTTGTTCGCAACTGCATAATCGCTGTCGCCAAACGGGGTCATATTACGCGTTTCTGAATACATGGTTGCCAGGTAAATATTGTTAGCATCGTATTTTAGCCCGGCAGTCCACGCGTCTGCTTTATCACCACCCGCCGCAGTATGGTTAACCTGGTCATTGGTGCGGTCAGATGAGGTGTATGCCGCACCAGCGCTAAAGCCCATGCCTAAATCATATGTTGTGGAAAGACCCCAGCCGTCACCGTTTTCATGACGAACATCGCGTTCGTTATTTGTGCCTTCCTGACCATTAGTCGCGCGTTCGTTATTGCCCTGATACTGCACGGCAAAATTCAGGCCGTTAACCAGTCCAAAGAAATCGGTATTGCGGTAAGTCGCAACGCCATTGGCACGACCAGTCATAAAGTTGTCTGCATTGGTATAAGAGTCACCGCCAAATTCAGGCAGCATATCGGTCCAGCCTTCGATGTCGTACATTACGCCATAATTACGTCCGTAATCGAAAGAACCGTAATCTGCAAATTTCAGTCCGGCAAATGCCAGACGGGTCCATGACTGGTTTTTTGAAGATTCAGTGTTGTTTGCCTGAATATTGTATTCCCATTGACCGTAGCCAGTGAGTTGATCGTTAATTTGGGTTTCGCCTTTAAAACCCAGACGCGCATAGCTCTGGTCGCCATCTTTCGCTGAATTATCAGAAAAATAATGCAGGCCATCAACTTTGCCATACAGATCTAATTTGTTGCCGTCTTTATTATAAACTTCGGCTGCATGTGCAGCACCTGCGGCGAGCAGGGCAGGAATTAAAAGTGCCAGTACTTTGCTTTTCATTGAATAAATCCTTTAGTTATTTTATTTGCCTTTTATCCCCATTTCGGGGAGTGAAAACATCCTAAAGGAGAAGTTCAGTTAGCCGATAAATATCATTTGTTACGCCTTAAGTAAAACCTTAATCAAATAATTCTTCTGAAATGATAATAAGTCTGGTGAATGTATTGAAGATAATACATACAAAATAAAAATTATACTTTTAATTTTCTATACGTTATTCTGCGCGGGTTATATGCCTTTATTGTCACAGATTTTATTTTCTGTTGGGCCATTGCATTGCCACTGATTTTCCAACATATAAAAAGACAAGCCCGAACAGTCGTCCGGGCTTTTTTTTAGAATTGGATAATCCTTATCCAGTGCATTTAATCGGTGTTGCTTTTTTCCGCTTTTCCGGCCATTTGTGCCAGGAAGTCATAGCGTTTTTGCAAATCAGCTGCAGCATCTTTCCATAACTGTTCTGCCACTTCTGGCTGCTGCGAATTCAGACGACGGAAACGCTGCTCATGAAGTAACGTTTCTTCCAGTGCTTCTGACGGCGGGCGTGAATCCAGCGCCAGCGGCAGTTTGCCTTCATCGGCACGACGCGGATCAAAGCGATATAGCGGCCAGAAGCCGGTAGCTGTGAGTTGGCGCATCTGGTCGTGGCTGAGTGCCAGATCGTAACCATGCTCTTCACATGGGCTATAAGCGATGATCAGCGATGGCCCCGGATACGCTTCCGCTTCCTGAATCGCTTTCACCGTCTGGTTCAGCTGCGCGCCGAGAGAAATCTGCGCCACATAAACATGACCGTACATCATCATACTGACGCCAAGATCTTTACGCGCTTTACGTTTGCCGTGCTCGCCAAATTTAGTTACTGCACCCAGCGGTGTCGCTTTCGACGCCTGACCACCGGTGTTGGAATAGCATTGCGTATCCAGCACCAGAATGTTGACGTTTTCCGTCAAACTCAATACATGATCCAGACCGCCAAAGCCGATATCGTAAGCCCAGCCATCACCACCAATCAGCCAGATTGATTTTTCCACCAGTGCATCTGCGTCACGCAGCAGTTCATGTGCTTCGGCAACATCGTTGAGTTGCTGGCGTAAAGCTGCAACCTGTTCACGACGAACCTCTGGCGTAGCGTCTGATTTCAACGCCGTCAGTAATTCCGCCGGGATTTTATCGGCAAATTGATCCAGCAGACGCAGCACGCGGACACGGTGTTGATCGACCGTCAGGCGGAAACCCAGGCCAAATTCGGCATTATCTTCAAACAGAGAGTTCGCCCATGCCGGTCCACGACCGTTGGCATCGGTAGTATACGGTGTGGAGGGCAGGTTACCGCCATAAATTGAAGAACAGCCGGTGGCGTTAGCGATCAACATCCGGTCGCCATAGAGCTGAGTCAGCAATTTAATATACGGCGTCTCGCCACAACCGGAGCAAGCACCGGAATATTCAAACAGCGGCGTGATTAGCTGCGATGTGCGAATATCAATGCGTTCCAGTTTGCTACGGTCGATTTCTGGGAGGTTGAGGAAGAAATCGTAATTGATTTTCTCTTCTTCGACATGTTCCAGGCGAGACATCATATTGATGGCTTTAATCTCTGGATTCTGACGGTCTTTCGCCGGGCAAACTTCGACGCACAGGTTACAACCGGTGCAATCTTCCGGTGCCACCTGCAAGACATATTTCTGCCCGCGCATATCACGCGATTTCACATCCAGCGAATGCAGGCTGGCAGGGGCGTTCTCCATCTCTTCCGGGGCGACCACTTTGGCGCGGATCGCCGAGTGCGGGCAGGCGGCGACGCAGTGGTTGCACTGAGTACACAGCGCTTCCTTCCAGATGGGGATCTCTTCGGCGATATTGCGTTTTTCCCAGCGCGTGGTGCCCATCGGCCAGGTGCCGTCTGGCGGCAGCGCCGAAACGGGGAGGGCATCACCAAGCCCGGCGAGCATCGCAGCGGTTACGGTTTTCACGAAATCAGGAGCGGCATCGGAAACCACAGGCGGTCGACTGGCGCTGTGCGGATTAACCGGCTGCAACGGAACTTCTTCTACGGATTCACGCGCCAGCGCCAGAGCCTGCCAGTTGCGCTCCACCAGATCCTGGCCTTTGCTACTGTAACTTTTGGCAATCGCACCCTGCAATTCTGCGAGGGCGCTATCGCCAGGCAGAATTTGCGTCAGATGGAAAAAAGCCATCTGCATGACGGTATTAATACGGGCCGCCAGGCCACATTCGCGGGCGATTTTCGCTGCGTTAATCACATAGAAGCGCGCTTTTTTCTGGTTTAGCACGGCCTGAACTTCTTGCGGCAAGCGCGACCACACTTCATCTGCGCTGTATGGCGTGTTGAGCAGGAAAATGCCGCCAGGTTTTAAACGCTCAGCCATCTGATATTTATCGATAAACTGCAACTGGTGGCAGCCAACAAAATCAGCCTGGGAAATGAGATAAGCGGAACGAATCGGCTGTTCGCTCACGCGAAGGTGAGAAACTGTCAGGCCGCCCGCCTTTTTGGAGTCGTAAACAAAATAGCCCTGTGCGTACCACGGCGTGGAATTACCGATAATCTTGATATTGTTTTTGGTCGCGGAAACGCTGCCATCACTACCAAGGCCATAAAACAAGGCTTCAAGTTTCGCCGAGTTTGGCAGGGTGTTTTCCGGCAACGGTAGTGACAGATTGGTTACATCATCGTAAATACCAACCGTAAAGCGTGCTTTCGGTTTAGCCGCGTTGAGCTCGGCAAATACCGCCAGTACACAGTCCGGGCCAAATTCTTTGGATGAAAGACCATAGCGCCCACCAATGACACGGGGCAGAGTATCGCGCTCGCCATTATTAAAGGCTTCTGCCAGTGCGGTCATTACATCCAGATAGAGCGGTTCTGCCTGGGCACCGGGTTCTTTGGTTCTGTCCAGTACCGCCACGCTGCGTACGGATCCCGGCAGAGCTTGTAGCAAGTGTTTGGCGGAGAAGGGGCGGTATAGGCGAACTTTCAGCACGCCGACTTTTTCGCCACGGGTTAGCAATTCATCAACCACTTCTTCACAGGTGCCAATGGCAGAGCCCATCAGGATTATCACCCGTTCCGCTTGCGGATGCCCGTAATACTCAAACGGCTGATACTGACGACCTGTCGCGGCAGCGAAATCATTCATCGCCTGTTCAACATGGTCATAGACCGCGTTGTAGCATGGGTTGGTGGCTTCGCGTGACTGGAAATAAGTGTCAGGATTGGCGGACGTACCGCGGATCACCGGATGTTCCGGGTTGAGCGCCCGGGCGCGATGAGCATCAATTTCGGCCTGCGGCATGAGATCAAGAATCGTGTCATCGGCCAGCGGGACAATTTTATTGATTTCGTGGGAGGTGCGGAAACCATCAAAGAAATGAATAAATGGCACGCGGCTTTTCAGCGTCGCGATTTGCGAAATGAGAGCAAAGTCTTGCGCTTCCTGGACGTTTGCTGCACACAACATCGCGCAACCCGTCTGGCGCACCGCCATAACGTCGGAATGATCGCCAAAAATAGAGAGTGCATGTGTGGCAACGGTACGTGCCGCTACATGCAGGACAAACGGTGTTAGTTCGCCTGCCAGTTTGTACAGCGTCGGGATCATCAGCAGCAAACCCTGCGATGACGTAAACGATGTTGAAAGGGCACCCGTCTGCAAAGCGCCATGCACGGTAGCGATAGCACCCGCTTCCGACTGCATTTCAACCACGCGTGGTGTGTCTCCCCAAACGTTCTTTAAGCCGTTTCCGGCCCAGGCATCAGCCTGTTCTGCCATCGTGGAACTGGGGGTAATAGGGTAGATGGCGATAACTTCACTGGTGCGAAATGCGACCGAAGCAACCGCGCCATTACCGTCAATAGTAATCATATGACACCCTTACATTGCGCAAATGAGGGGCGCACGAAATTGCTGCGCGCCCAGTAGTAATCTTTCAATTTTAGCAAATGGCTTTCTTCTGCATTTTCGCTTTTGTGTCCCCCACATCAGCGTAATGAATGTTTTGATCAAACAGAGGGCAAAAAAATAGCCATAAAAAAGTAAAAATGCGGGGCAACGCGCAGGACAGCTCTCGACGTCGCCCTCTGTGCTGCCTATTATTTATGGCGGTGTCGTTTGGCTTGAAGATCAGAGGAAGAAAAGATGCGAGCAGCGTTTTGGGTAGGGGGTGCCGCTTTATTGTTGTCGGCGTGTAGTAGTGAACCTGTTCAGCAGGCGACTGCGGCGCACGTAGCGCCAGGTTTAAAAGCGTCGATGTCCAGTAGTGGAGAAGCAAATTGTGCAATGATCGGCGGTTCGCTTTCTGTTGCCCGTCAACTGGATGGTACGGCGATTGGGATGTGTGCATTACCCAACGGCAAACGCTGTAGCGAACAGTCACTTGCCGCCGGGAGCTGTGGCAGCTATTAATTCATTAAATCCGCTAGCTTATAAGTTAATGTCTGTTTCGCGGTTGCCAGCGTTAACTGGTTCGCGGTCAGATCCACTTGTGCACCTTCTTTCAGCATTTCGCTAATGGTGTTATCGAGTTCATTAAGCTGCGGGTTAGCGCACATCATACGGGTCATGGCCAGCCCTTTGGCGGTCAGTTCACCATTAGACAGTTTGCCTTCACCGCTAAAGCGGTTACACATGCTGCCGGAAATCATCATTTTTTCACCAAAGCTGATTTCTGGCGGATTTTTATCGCTGGTCACGGGCTTACCGTTTACGCTTTCCAGCACAAAGCGATGATGCTGTAACTGTTCTGGCGTTACAGCAATTTTGTCACTACTTACACATCCCGCCATCAGCAGGCTTAGCGCAACAAGCGAGGCTACTTTCTTCATTGTGGTTCTCAATTACAGTTTCTGACTCAGGGCTATTTTAAGAATAGAGGATGAAAGGTCTTTGGGGATTATCTGAATAAGCTCCCCTGGAATGCAGGGGAGCGGCAAGATTAAACCAGTTCGTTCGGGCAGGTTTCGCCTTTTTCCAGATTGCTTAAGTTTTGCAGCGTAGTCTGAGAAATACTGGTCAGAGCTTCTGCTGTCAGGAATGCCTGGTGCCCGGTAAACAGCACGTTGTGGCAGGCAGACAGGCGACGGAATACGTCATCCTGAATTACGTCGTTGGATTTATCTTCAAAGAACAGATCGCGTTCGTTCTCATACACGTCCATACCCAACGAACCAATTTTCTGATTTTTCAGCGCTTCAATTGCCGCCTGAGAATCAATCAATGCACCGCGACTGGTATTGACGATCATCACACCATTTTTCATCTGATCGAAGGCGGCTTCGTTCAACAGATGGTAGTTTTCCGGTGTCAGTGGGCAGTGCAGAGAGATAACGTCTGATTCAGAGAACAGGGTTGGCAGATCGACATACTCCACACCGAGTTCCAGCGCCGCCGCACTTGGATACGGATCGAACGCCAGCAGACGCATACCAAAACCTTTCAGAATGCGCAGCATCGCCACACCGATTTTACCGGTACCGATAACGCCTGCCGTTTTGCCATACATAGTAAAGCCGGTCAGACCTTCCAGAGAGAAGTTAGCATCACGGGTACGCTGATACGCGCGGTGAATACGGCGGTTCAGCGTCATCATCATACCGATGGCGTGTTCAGCAACGGCCTCTGGATCATAGGCTGGAACACGGACTACTTTCAGCCCCAGTTCTTTTGCCGCGTCAAGGTCGACGTTATTGAAACCGGCACAGCGCAGGGCGATATATTTAACGCCGTGCTTTTTCAGCTCTTCCAGCACCGGGCGGCTGCCGTCATCGTTTACGAAAATACATACCGCTTCGCAGCCATTGGCAGTTTTAGCGGTTTTTTCCGTCAGCAGAAAGTCAAAAAATTCCAGCTCAAAGCCAAAGGACTCGTTCACCTGTTGCAGGTACTTCTTGTCGTACTGTTTTGTGCTATAAACGGCGAGTTTCATAAGACTTTCTCCAGTGATGTTGAATCACATTTAAACTACTAAAAATATTTTACAAAATTTCAAATATAATTGAAAGCCATGGTGATATTGAAAAATTCATCAACAACTATGCTTAGTGTAGGCGCAACCTTCAACTGAACGGTTAAACATGCCACAATACCCGTATTGAATGCTTAATTTTTCGCTAAATCAGGATATTAACTACCCATGCTGGGTAAATATAAAGCCGTTCTCGCGCTGTTATTACTGATTATTCTTGTGCCGTTGACGCTGCTGATGACGCTCGGGCTGTGGGTTCCCACGCTGGCGGGCATCTGGCTACCGCTCGGGACACGTATTGCATTAGATGAAAGCCCACGCATTACGCGTAAAGGTTTAATCATTCCCGATCTCCGTTATCTGGTGGGAGATTGTCAGCTTGCGCATATCACCAACGCCAGCCTTTCACATCCGAGCCGCTGGTTATTGAACGTCGGCACGGTAGAACTTGATTCTGCTTGTCTGGCGAAATTGCCGCAGACGGAGCAATCGCCAGCTGCTCCAAAAACCCTCGCGCAGTGGCAGTCCATGCTGCCTAACACCTGGATCAATATCGATAAACTGATTTTTTCTCCCTGGCAGGAATGGCAGGGAAAACTCTCTCTCGCATTAACCTCTGATATCCAGCAACTGCGTTATCAGGGCGAAAAAGTTAAATTTCAAGGTCAGCTGAAAGGGCAACAACTTACAGTCAGCGAACTGGATGTCGTCGCGTTTGAAAATCAGCCGCCGGTAAAACTGGTGGGGGAATTTACTATGCCGCTAGTGCCGGATGGACTTCCTGTAAGTGGTCATGCTACTGCGACGTTAAACTTGCCTCAGGAACCGTCACTGGTGGATGCCGAGCTGGACTGGCAGGAAAATAGCGGGCAATTGATCGTGCTGGCACGGGATAACGGCGATCCGTTGCTCGATTTGCCGTGGCAAATTACTCGTCAACAATTGACCGTAAGCGATGGTCGCTGGAGCTGGCCGTATGCAGGTTTTCCTTTGAGTGGCCGACTGGGTGTCAAAGTCGACAACTGGCAGGCAGGGCTTGAGAACGCTTTGGTCAGCGGACGACTGAGTGTGCTGACCCAGGGGCAAGCGGGTAAGGGCAACGCGGTGCTTAATTTTGGCCCAGGAAAATTAAGCATGGATAACAGCCAGCTGCCTTTACAGCTGACCGGTGAAGCGAAACAGGCGGACCTCATTTTATATGCCCGCTTACCCGCGCAGCTAAGTGGAAGTCTGACTGACCCAACGCTGGCCTTTGAGCCCGGCGCGTTATTACGTTCGAAGGGAAGAGTCATCGATTCGCTGGACATCGATGAAATCCGCTGGCCTTTAGCGGGTGTAAAAGTCACCCAACGTGGTGTTGACGGACGTTTGCAGGCCATTTTGCAGGCGCATGAAAATGAACTGGGCGATTTCGTGCTGCATATGGATGGGCTGGCGAATGATTTTCTCCCTGACGCTGGCCGCTGGCAGTGGCGCTACTGGGGAAAAGGCAGTTTTACACCGATGAATGCCACCTGGGATGTCGCAGGAAAAGGTGAGTGGCATGACAGCACGATTACACTGACCGATCTCTCCACCGGTTTCGACCAGTTACAATACGGTACGATGACGGTAGAAAAGCCGCGACTAATTCTCGACAAGCCCGTCGTCTGGGTACGTGACGCACAGCATCCCTCCTTTAGCGGCGCGCTGTCACTGGACGCCGGGCAAACGCTGTTCACTGGCGGCAGTCTGTTACCGCCATCAACCTTAAAATTTAGTGTCGATGGGCGCGATCCTACCTATTTCCTCTTTAAAGGCGATTTACATGCTGGTGAGATTGGCCCGGTTCGGGTAAATGGTCGCTGGGACGGTATTCGCCTGCGCGTTAACGCCTGGTGGCCTAAACAATCACTGACTGTATTCCAGCCGCTGGTGCCACCCGACTGGAAGATGAACTTACGCGATGGCGAACTGTATGCCCAGGTCGCATTTTCTGCTGCGCCGGAACAAGGATTCCGCGCGGGAGGACACGGCGTGTTGAAAGGCGGTAGTGCCTGGATGCCAGATAATCAGGTTAACGGTGTCGATTTTGTCCTGCCTTTCCGTTTTGCCGATGGAGCCTGGCATCTGGGGACTCGCGGCCCCGTTACGTTGCGAATTGCCGAAGTGATTAATCTGGTGACAGCGAAAAATATTACGGCTGATTTGCAAGGGCGCTATCCGTGGACAGAAGAAGAACCATTGCTGTTGACTGATGTTAGCGTCGATGTGTTAGGCGGTAACGTGCTGATGAAACAATTACGTATGCCGCAACATGACCCGGCGCTGTTGCGGCTGAATAATCTCTCATCCAGCGAACTGGTTAGCGCCGTCAATCCGAAACAATTCGCCATGTCCGGAGCATTTAGTGGTGCATTGCCGTTATGGCTAAACAACGAAAAATGGATTGTGAAAGATGGTTGGCTGGCAAATAGCGGGCCAATGACCTTGCGGCTGGATAAAGACACCGCAGATGCGGTGGTGAAAGACAATATGACTGCGGGTTCAGCAATTAACTGGTTGCGCTATATGGAAATTAGCCGTTCATCGACAAAAATTAATTTAGATAATCTCGGTTTATTAACCATGCAGGCCAACATTACAGGTACCAGTCGCGTTGATGGTAAAAGCGGTACGGTAAACCTTAATTACCATCATGAAGAGAATATTTTTACGCTGTGGCGCAGTTTACGCTTTGGCGATAATCTCCAGGCATGGTTGGAGCAGAACGCACGTCTGCCGGGAAATGACTGTCCGCAAGGAAAAGAGTGTGAGGAAAAACAATGAAAATTTTACTGGCTGCGTTGACGTCATCTTTTATGCTGGTTGGCTGTACGCCTCGCATTGAAGTCGCTGCACCTAAGGAACCGATCACTATCAATATGAACGTTAAAATTGAGCATGAGATCATCATCAAGGCAGACAAAGATGTCGAAGAGCTGCTTGAGACCCGTAGCGATCTTTTCTGAGGCGAGTATGAAGAGAAATTTAATGCTGTGTTTTGTCGTTAATGCATTATTTAGCGCCAGTGCGATGGCTCTGACGCTGGATGACGCTCGAATTCAGGGGCGTGTTGGCGAAACGTATAATGGTTATCTGGTTGCATTAAAGACGGATGCCGAAACACAGATGTTAGTCAAAAGGATTAATGAATCGCGTAAAAAGAGCTATCAACAACTCGCTATAAAAAATAATCTGCCGGTTGCAGAAGTGGAGAAATTGGTTGGGCAGAAACTGGTAGCAAAAGCTAAGCCGGGAGAATACATTCGCGGGATAAACGGAATGTGGTTGCAAAAATAATAATTCGGTATTCGTCGAGAAAAAATCTGTCTGGTTGTGCATCCTGAAACATTCAATAATAACTGTAATACTATTGAGAATTATTTTTCATTTAATTTCAAATGGATGCCGATAACAAATGCTTCATTAGCGTGATAATCTATTTATACCATGAATTAATTGCATTATTTAATTCATAAGTATTATCGGATTTAATCTCAATTACGCCATATTTTAAGTTGAAATAAATGCGTTAAAAATATAAATTAAAGAAAAGATATATTGACTTAATGAATAAATACACTCACTAAATCAATATATTTATTCTGTTGAAAACAATATCCAGATTTCGAATGTTTGTAACTATTTAACCCTGTGCAGTTTATCTGGGCTGCGTAATCATCTATTTATGAGGAATTTCATATGCAAAGGAAAAAAATGCTTAGCGTCTGTGTTGCAATGTCGTTAAGCAGCCAGACCTGGGCAGCAGGGTGATGCTGCCAACTTACTGATTTAGTGTATGATGGTGTTTTTGAGGTGCTC
>ERZ773131.502-NODE-502-length-33117-cov-6.099450_pt1 | contig 33117 bp, 31 predicted proteins | sample MGYA00511082_ERZ773131 | MGnify/ENA primary metagenome ERZ773131 (study PRJEB29015, sample SAMEA2737813) | human gut metagenome | biome: human gut; feature: human-associated habitat; material: faeces | place: China | collected 2012 ... | reverse complement strand
ATGCCAATTATTATTTCCAAAATAAACATCAGGTTTCCATTACCTATTACCTTCATTGACAGACACATCCCTATTCCTGTAATTAATGCTGATAAAATACCAAAAGTATAAGTAAATATCGTTGCCGGCATTTTTGCCTTTCTGTCAAGTTTTCTTAATGCCACCACTTTTGATGTATCCTTTGGTGCATATTCATTTGATTTCTAACTGTTTTTACTCTTTGTTTCATAGCGATTTATTTTACTCTTCTGTCAGACGATTTTATTCTACTCTTATTGTGTTTTTTTCTGCTCTATGTTACACTTTTTATACTTGCGATTAAAAAGTATATGAGAGGTAAAAAATTATGAAAAAACACAATAATAAAAGGAGTTCTTTTTCCGGAAAGCTGGGATTTGTATTATCTGCTGCCGGAGCTTCTGTAGGTCTTGGAAATATCTGGAGGTTTCCTTATCTTGCGGCAAAATATGGCGGAGGAATTTTTCTGCTTATTTATATTCTGTTAGCCCTTACTTTCGGTTATACAATGATAATTGCTGAATCAGCAATTGGCCGTATGACAAGAAAAAGTCCGGTAGGTGCGTTCAAATCTTTCGGAAAGTCAAAATGGATTTCTTTTGGTGGATGGATTAATGCGATTATTCCGGTTCTGATTGTACCATATTATTCTGTAATTGGAGGATGGGTTATCAAGTACCTTTTGGAATATGTAAAAGGGAACAGCAGTAGTCTGGCTCAAGATGGATATTTTTCAGAGTTTATTTCAAATGGATTTTCTACAGAAATCTGTTTTATCATATTCTGTCTGATTACATTGATTATTATTTCTGTTTTGTTTGCCTGCCAAAAAGCCGGTACCAGTTTGCTGGGTAAAGCATTCGGCCCGATTATGTTGGTTTGGTTTCTGTTTTTAGGCATAACCGGTGTGGCGCATATCAGCGGTAACTTGTATATTTTGCAGGCGCTGAATCCCATTTATGCGGTGCGCATCTTGTTTAGTCCTTACAACAAAGCCGGCTTTATGATTTTGGGCAGCGTATTTTTGGCAACAACCGGTGCAGAAGCGCTGTATTCCGATATGGGCCATGTAGGAAAGCAGAATATTTATACCAGCTGGCCGTTCATCAAGGTGTGCTTGTTGCTGAACTATATGGGTCAAGGAGCCTGGATTCTTTCAAACAAAGACAATGCTGCGCTGCAGGCTATGGACGGTATGAATCCGTTCTTTCAAATGTTGCCGCCGCAAATGCGCCCCTTTGCGGTTATTTTGAGTACCGTTGCTGCCATTATTGCTTCGCAGGCGTTGATTACCGGCTCGTTTTCGCTGGTTTCAGAGGCGATCCGCTTGGATTTGATGCCGCATATGCAAATTACATATCCGTCTCAAACAAAAGGGCAGTTGTATATTCCGCTTGTGAATTCCGTTATGTGGGTGGGTTGCTGCGCGGTGGTCTTGCTGTTTCGGACGGCGGCGCATATGGAAGCAGCCTACGGTTTGTCCATTACCGTGACCATGTTGATGACCACATTTTTGCTGACGGTTTATTTGTTTAAGAGAAAGAAACGCCGGATTGCCGCTGTGGTTATCGGTTTGGTGTTTGCATTTATAGAGCTGTTCTTCTTTGTCTCCAGTTTAACCAAGTTCTTCAAGGGCGGCTATTTTGCCGTGCTGATTGCGGCAGCGCTGTTTATTGTTATGTTGTCTTGGTACTTGGGCACGCAGGTGGAGCGTATGCAGGGCGTGCCGTTGAAGATGCGGCAGTACCTGCCGATACTTCAGGCTTTGCGCCAGGATGCGTCTGTGCCGCAAATTTGTGAGAATTTGGTCTATATTACCAACAACAGTGATCCGGAGTATATGGATCGGGATATTCTATATTCCATCTTAGATAAGGGACCGAAGCGTGCCTCCGCTTACTGGTTTATTCACATTCAGGTGACGGATGAGCCGTTCACCTCAGACTATACGGTGGAGTCTTACGGCACCGACTATGTGTTTTTTGTCACCATTCGGTTAGGCTTTAAGGTGCCCCAGCGCGTCAATGTGTATCTGCGTCAGATTATTTCAGATCTGGTGGCCACCGGCGCTCTGCCGCAACAGGTGCGGAAATATTCTATTTACAAAAACGCAACCACCGGGAGCTTTCGGTTCTATCACATTCGTAAAACCCTGGCGTCGGAAAGCGACATATCCCATTTGCAAAAGCTGGCTGTGCGCTTAAAGTACAAGATCAGAAAAATGGCAGGCTCGCCGGACAAATGGTACGGCCTGGAAAATTCAAACTTAGTGATTGAATATGTGCCGTTGTTTATTCGCAGCAAGCATTTTAATCCCTTTGTGAAAACAAAATAAGGCAAATAAAAAACGAACACCGTGCGGTGTTCGTTTTTTTATTTGCCTGTGTTTAGTCTTTCAGCAAAGAGCGGTACATACGGATATACTCGTTGGCAGACTTGCCCCAACTCATATCGCAGTTCAGCGCCCGCTGTACCAGCACCTTCCAGTCCTTGGGTTGGTTATAGACTTCCACTGCCCGGTAGATGGCGCCCAGCATATCGTAGGCGTCATAGGTCTTAAAGGTAAAGCCGTTGCCCTCGCCGTCACCGCTGTCGGTGATTGAGTCTTTCAGCCCGCCGGTCTCCCGCACGATGGGTACGGTGCCGTAGCGCAGCGCCACCATCTGGGACAGGCCGCAGGGCTCGCTTTTGCTGGGCATTAAGAACATATCCGCACCGGCGTAGATTTTGTGTGCCAGATCCGGCACAAAGCCCAGGGTCAGGCCCACTTTGTCCGGGTACTTGTCGTGCAACTCACGGAAGAAGCTTTCATACTGCCACTCGCCGCTGCCCAGTATCACATACTGCACATCCCGCTCCCACAGGCTCTTTTCCAGCACTGCCTGCATTAGGTCCACGCCCTTGTGCCCTACCAGGCGGGTAACGATACCGATAACCGGCACATCCGGCCGCACGGCCAAGCCCATTTTCTTTTGCAGCTCTTCTTTATTCTTGGCCTTGTTGGCAAAGTCTGCACTGCTGTAATTGGCCCAGATCATTTTATCCGTCTCCGGGTTGTACAGCTCGGTGTCAATACCGTTTAAGATGCCGCACAGCTTCCAGCTGCGTTGATTCAAAATGGGATCCAGCCCGTAACTGTACCAAGGATCCAGGATTTCTTTGGCGTAGGTGGGGGACACGGTGGTCACTTTATTGGCGCACTCAATGCCCGCCTTCATAAAGTTCACCAGTCCGTCGTAGAGAATGAGATTGTTGTCCTCCGGGGCGATGCCCAGCACATCCTCCAGCAGCTCGTCGCCGTACTTGCCCTGGTACTGAATGTTGTGAATGGTGAATACGGTTTTAATGTTTTCATACCCCATTCGCTTGGCATAATAGCAGCTGTAATACAGGGGCGTTAAGGCGCTTTGCCAGTCGTTGCAGTGAATAATGTCCGGCTTCCAGTCAATGGCGGGAATGATCTCCAGTACCGCACGGGCAAAGAACGCAAAGCGCTCTGCATCGTCATAATGGCCGTAAATACCGTCCCGCTTAAAGTAATACTGGTTATCCAGCAGATAGTAGATCACACCGTTGTGCTTGGCCTCAAAAATACCGCAATACTGGCGGCGCCAGGCCACCGGCACGGAGATGGAGGTGATGAACTGCATTTGGTCCTTTAACTCCTGAGGAATGCTGTCATACAGGGGCATAACGACCCGGCAGCCGATCAGCCGCTTGCGCAGGGCGGCAGGCAGCGAGCCGGCCACATCGCCCAGCCCACCGGAGGCCATAAACGGCAGTGCCTCCGAGGCAACAAAAAGAACTTTCATAATATTTGCCTCCTTAAATTCTGGTTTTTTTGCTCAGGTACACCGGGAAGTTGGGCGCGCCGCTCAGCTCTACCGAGTGCTTAATGGATACATCTTTGTCTGCGATCACGCAGTTGACCTTAGCGTTGTCACCGATCACCGTGTCCTGCATCAGGATGGAGTCCTTGACCACGGCGCCCTTGCCGATCTTGACGCCCTTAAAGATAATGCAGTTCTCTACCGTGCCGTCAATGATGCAGCCGTCGGCCACCAAAGAATTCTTGGTGGCGGAATCCGGGCCGTACAGGGAGGGCATATCGTCCCGCTCCTTGGTAGAAATGGGCTTGTTCGGATTGAACAGACGGCGACGGCTCTCCTTCTCCAGCACCCGCATGGAGATGTCGTAATAGCTTTGCAGGGACTGAATGGTGCCCACAAAGCAGTCGCTGGCGTCGTAAGCGTGGATTTTTAAGTGATCTACATTCTTCAGCAGCACATTGCGCTGGAAAGAAATTTCGTTTTTGCCGTGGGCGGCAGTGACCAAAGATTCAAACAGCGCCTTTTGCATCAGCACGATGTTGCAGCTGTAAAAGACTTCGCCCCGGCCCTCCGGGCACAGGCTCATGCCGGTAATGCGGCCGTCCTCTGCCACCTGGTCAAACACCAAAACAGAGCCGACATGCGTGGGCATTTCACCGTGCACGCCGACAATGGTCACATCGGCGCCGCTTTGCTCGTGGGCGTCAAACAGCTTTTCGTAGTCCATATTCAGCACTTGGTTGCAGTCGCTCATCAGCACATAGTCCTGGTTGGACTGGTTCAGGAACTGAATGTTGCCGAAAATGGCGTCAATTCGGTTCCCCCACATGGTAGCGGAGTTAACGGAGAACGGTGGCAGCAGATACAGTCCGTCGTTCTTACGGCTTAGGTCCCAGGGCTTGCCGGTGCCTACATGGTCCATCAAAGAGCGAAAGTTGGCATTGGTGATCACGCCGATCTTGGTAATGCCGCTCTCCACCATATTGGACAGGGGAAAGTCAATGAGCCGGTAGCGGGAGCAGAAGGGCACGGAGCCCATGGTGCGCTGCGCCGTTAAGGCATCCAGCGCCTCCTCATGAATATTGGCAAAGATAATGCCCAGTACAGATTTTCCGTTCATGCTTATACCTCCTCGCCGCTTTTGATCATTTCACCGGGTGCAATGTCTCTCTTGCCGGTGACGGTAGCGCCTGCACCGATAACGGCAATGCCCCAGTCTGCCGGGTTTTGCAGCTGCTCGGGAATTTCGCCGACTTTGGCGTCCGCCTGAATGACCGCGTTCTCGGCCACGATGGAATAATACACCTTGGCACCCTTTTTAATATGCGCGCCGGGCATCACCACGCTGTAACGCACATCGGCACCGGCCTCAATGGTCACATTGGAGGAGATCACGCTGTAATCCACGTTGCCCTCGATCTCGCAGCCCTCGCTGATGGAGCTGTTCTCCACCACCGCGCTTTTACCGATATAGTGGGGCGGTGCCATGGGGTTGCGGCTGTAAATGCGCCAGCTTTTGTCGGACAGATCCAGATCCACATTGGGATTGATAATATCCAGGTTTGCCTCCCACAGGCTGTCAATGGTGCCCACATCTTTCCAGTAGCCGGAGAAGGGATAGGCAAACAGACGCTCGCCGGCATTCAGCATGGCGGGAATCACATTCTTGCCAAAGTCGTTGGCAGAGTTGGGGTCTGCCTCGTCCAGCTCCAAGTACTGGCGCAGCTTGCTCCAGCTGAATACATACACGCCCATAGAGGCTTTGTTGCTCTTGGGCTGGGCCGGCTTCTCGGCAAATTCGTAAATACGGTCGTCCTCGTCGGTAGCCAGAATACCAAAGCGGGAGGCCTCCTCCCACGGCACCTCCAGCACAGCGATGGTACAGTCCGCATTGTGCTTTTTGTGGAAGTCGATCATCTTGGCGTAGTTCATCTTGTAGATGTGGTCGCCGGAGAGCACCACTACATATTCCGGGTCGTACTTCTCAATAAAATTGATGTTTTGGTAAATGGCGTTGGCCGTGCCCTTATACCACTCGGCGCCGCCGATGGCCTCATAAGGGGAGAGAATATGTACGCCGCCGTTTTGGCGGTCCAGATCCCAGGGCTGACCGTTGCCCAGATAGTCGTTCAATTCCAGCGGCTGATATTGGGTCAGTACACCAACGGTGTAAATACCGCTGTTGACGCAGTTGGATAGCGGAAAGTCGATGATGCGGTAGTTGCCGCCGTAGGGTACGGCAGGCTTGGCAATGTTTTTGGTGAGCACGCCCAGTCTGCTGCCCTGGCCGCCGGCCAGCAGCATTGCAACAACATTTGTTTTGTGTGCCATAGTGGTTCTCCTTACTTTATTTTTTCAAGATACAAGGCAGACAGTCCGCTGAGTTTCAGGCTGATGCTTTGCTCCATATTGTGCATAGGTATTTTTTTCGTTTTGTAGGTGCCGCACAGCCGGGGTTTGGTGCCACCGTATTTTTTCAGCGCCGTGTCCATGACCACTTTATAAGTGCCCTTTTCCGGCACACCGATGCGGTAGTCCTCGTGATCGTTGGGGGTGAAGTTAAATACCGTGATCAGATCCTTGCCGTCTCGGTCTATGCGGCGGAAGGCGATCACCGAGTTGCTGTTGTCGTCGGAGCTGATCCACTGGAATCCCTCCCAGCTGTAATCAATCTGCCACAGCGCCGGGTGCGCGGTATAAAAGTGGTTCAGTTCCTTAGAGAAGGCTTGCAGCTGGCGGTGCTTTTCGTAATCCAGCAGCAGCCAGTCCAGTCCCTCTTTGTACGCCCATTCCTTGAATTGGCCGAATTCGCTGCCCATAAACAGCAGCTTCTTGCCCGGGTGGGCCATCATATAGGCAAAGAACAGGCGCATACTGCTGAATTTATCGTCGTATTCGCCGGGCATTTTGCCGATTAGGGAGCACTTGCCGTGTACCACCTCGTCGTGGCTGATGGGCAGCACAAAGTTTTCGCTAAAAGCGTAGAAAAAGCTAAAGGTAATGCAGTCGTGGTTGCCCTTGCGGAACAGTGGATCCAGGCTCATATACCGGAGCATATCGTTCATCCAGCCCATATTCCACTTAAAGTTAAAGCCCAGGCCGCCTACATCCGGGGGCATGGTGATCATGGGCCAAGCCGTGGACTCCTCGGCGATCATCATCATGGACGGGTGGCGGGTGAGCACCGCACTGTTCAGCTGGCGGAAGAAGTCCACCGCCTCATAGTTCTCGTTGCCGCCGTCCTTATTGGGGGTCCATTCTCCCGGCTCTCTGCCGTAATCCAGGTACAGCATACTGGCCACTGCGTCCACCCGAATACCGTCAAAGTGGAACAGATCGGCCCAGTACATGGCAGAGCTGATGAGAAAAGAACGCACTTCATTTTTGCCGTAGTCAAAGACCCGGGTGCCCCATTCCTTGTGCTCGCCTTTTTTCAGGTCGCTGTACTCGTAGGTGCAGTCCCCATCAAATGCGTACAGCCCGTGCGCGTCCTTGGGGAAGTGGGCGGGCACCCAGTCCAGGATCACGCCGATCCCCGCCTTGTGACAGGTGTCCATAAAGTACATTAAGTCCTCCGGTACCCCATAGCGTGAGGTGGGGGCAAAGTATCCGGTGACCTGATAGCCCCAGGAGCCGTCAAAGGGATACTCCATAATGGGCATCATCTCAATATGGGTGTAGCCCATATCCTTTACATAGGGCACCAGCGTGTCTGCCATTTCCCGGTAGGTCAGAAATGTGCCGTCCTCGTGCTGCTTCCAGGAGCCAAAGTGAATTTCATAAATATTCACCGGTTTGTCCAGCACAGAGACTTCTTTTTGCCGGGCAAACCAGTCGCTGTCCGTCCACTTGTAGCTGGGCAGGTCATAGACCTTGGAGGCGGTGCCCGGTCGGGTCTCTTGGTGCACGGCGTAGGGGTCCGCTTTCATCAGCAGGCGACCGTCCGCCGTTTGAATGGCATATTTGTAGCAGTCATACTTGGAAACACCGTCCACCACCGCTTCCCAAACCTCCGGTGCAATAAGGGTCATAGGGTTGGCTGTTTCGGACCAATCGTTAAAGTCACCGGCCACAGCCACACCCACGGCGTGGGGCGCCCACACGCGAAAAGCGTAGGTGCCTTTTTTTATTTTATGAACACCGAAGAAACGGTATGCTTCATAGTTTTTGCCCTCGTGGAAGAGGTAGACCGGCAGCTGATATTCTTCTTTAAGTTGTTCCATTCTATCATCTCCCTTTTCAGTTCGGTTGTAGTCATCCTCATTTTACCACATCGGCACCGGTCAATCAAGGGATTTTCGTATAGTTTGTTACAAGAATTTGTAAAATTTGTCGCATTTTTGTGTATATTGTTACAAATCTTTCAGACTGTAAAGAATAGACAAAAATTTTTGTCCCCACAGGGCGCAACTGTGCACATTTTGTATTGAACCCAGGCGTATTTATATGGTATAATAACTTTTATCTAATGGGGGAACGGGAGCGGAAGATGAAGGACATCATTATTGCGTACCCGAACAAAGAGGTGGCACTGCGCCTGCGTGCCTTGCTGGTTGGCGAGGGGTTCCGGGTGTCGCATATTTGTGCCCTGGGTTCCAGCGCGTTGGGCGCTGCCGGTGAGAAAGACGCCGGCGTGATCATCTGTGCCTCTTTGCTGCGGGATATGGGTGCCGGTACTTTGGCAGAGCAGTTGCCTGCGGACTTTGATGTGGTAGCGCTGTCGAAGAACGGCAAAACAGAATATATGGGCAACCTGATTACCCTGACCCTGCCCTTGGATCGGCAGGAGTTTTTGCAAACGGTGGCGGTGCTGGCCGCCAGCAAAAGCAGCTTTACCCGCCGTAAGGAGGCGGATGAGGACTTGATCTCTAATGCCAAGCTGGTGCTGATGAACACCCAGGATATGACGGAGCTGCAGGCCCACCGTTTTCTCCAAAAGGAGAGTATGCGCACCGGGCTGAAGATTACGGACCTGGCGCAAAAGATCATCAACGATTTTCGCTAACGAAAGGACGGCTTTCTGATGGAATTTACCAAGATGCACGGCTGCGGCAACGACTATATTTACTTTGACTGCACCCGGCAGCCCATGGACCGGGACCTGGCTTCTCGGCTGGCGGTGCGGCTCTCCGACCGGCACTTTGGCATCGGCGGCGACGGCATCATTCTCATTGAGAAGGGGCAGAACGCCGATTTTGAAATGGTGATGTACAATGCGGACGGCTCCCGGGGCGCTATGTGCGGTAACGGGATTCGCTGCGTGGCAAAATATGTGTACGACCACAAGCTGACGGACAAGACCACCGTGACCATTGCGTCCATGGGTGCGGTTAAGACCATTGACATTCAGGTGCAGGACGGCGTGGCCGTGGGCGCCAGTGTGGATATGGGTGCGCCGATTTTGGATCCGGCGGCCATTCCGGTGGTGACGGACTGCAAACCGCCGGTGGATGTACCTATTACCGTACACGACACAGTGTATAAAATGACTTGTGTCTCCATGGGCAACCCCCACGCGGTGGTGTTTATTGACCGCTCGCCCCGGGAGTTCCCGCTGGAGCAGGTAGGACCGTTGTTTGAGCACCATCCCTGCTTCCCGGATCGGACCAACACAGAGTTTGCCTTTGTACAGGACCGGCAGAATATTGAAATGCGGGTGTGGGAGCGTGGCTCCGGGGAGACTCTGGCCTGCGGCACCGGCGCCTGCGCCACCGCCGTGGCGGCGATTCTGGGCGGTTATGTAGACCACCGGGTGACGGTTCATCTGCTGGGCGGTGACTTGCAGATCAGCTGGAGCGGTAAGGCCGAGGACAGCGTCATGATGACCGGCCCGGCCACTACTGTCTTTAGCGGCAAGATAGATCTATAAAACACAGGAGGTTTTTTAGAATAATGAAGATCAACCAAAACTTTTTTAAGATTGAAAGCTCTTATCTGTTTTCAACGGTAGCCAGAAAGCAGCGGGAGTACCAGGAGGCGCACCCGGAGGCGGATATTATCCGTCTGTCTATCGGCGATGTGACCCGTCCGCTGGTGCCCAGTGTGATCGACGCCATGCACAAGGCGGTGGACGAGATGGCCAACGAGGCCACTTTCCGCGGCTATCCGCCGGAACACGGTTATGAATTTATCCTGGACGCCATTCAGCAGCACGATTACGCTGCCCGCGGGGTCAATATTGAGAAAGACGAGATCTTTTTGTCCGACGGCGCCAAGTCCGACTGCGGCAATATCGGCGACCTGTTCAGCGTAGACAACAAGATCGCTGTGTGTGACCCGGTGTACCCTGTGTATGTGGACGCCAACACCATGGACGGCCGCAGCGGCGACAAGAACGCCGACGGCTTTTACAGCAACTTTATCTATATGCCCTGCACAGAGGAGAACGGCTTTATGCCTGATCTGCCGAAGGAGACTCCGGATGTGATCTACCTGTGCTTCCCCAACAACCCCACCGGTATGTGCGCCACCAAAGCGCAGCTGAAAAAGTGGGTAGACTATGCGCTGGCCAATGATGCTTTGATCATCTTTGACAGTGCCTATGAAGCCTTTATTGTAGAGGACGATGTGCCCCATTCCATTTATGAGATTGAGGGCGCCGAGAAGTGCGCCATTGAGCTGCGTTCTTTCTCCAAGACTGCCGGCTTTACCGGCGTGCGCTGCGGTTATACCGTGGTGCCCAAGACCTGTGTGTTTGAGGGCAAGAGCCTGAACCCCATGTGGGCACGCCGCCAGGCCACCAAGTTTAACGGCGTTAGCTACATTACCCAGCGGGCGGCCGAAGCGGTTTACACGGAGCAGGGGCAAAAGGAGATCAAGGAAACCCTGGCCTATTATCAGAAGAACGCCCGGGTGATCTTTGAGGGTATGCAGGCTGCCGGGTTTACTTGCTACGGCGCGGTGAACTCCCCGTATGTGTGGCTGAAGGTGCCGGAAGGCATGACCAGCTGGGAATTCTTTGATCTGCTGCTGGACAAGACCCATGTGGTGGGCACCCCCGGTTCCGGCTTCGGTCCCTCCGGTGAAGGCTTTTTCCGGCTCACTGCTTTCGGCAATGCGGACAAGACCGTAGAGGCTGTGGAGCGGATCAAGGCTTACTTTGCTCAAAACAAATAAGAACACACACCCTTTAATTTACCAATCTTTTTGCAGAGGAGAATGCGTTATGAATAAGACAGAACAGCTTTATGAAGGCAAGGCCAAGAAGGTATGGGCTACTGAGGACCCCACCATTGTGATTGTGGACTACAAGGACGATGCCACCGCCTTTAACGGCCTGAAGAAGGGCACCATCGTAGGTAAGGGCGTTGTGAACAACAAAATGTCCAACTACTTAATGCAGCTTTTAGAGAAGCACGGCGTGCCCACCCACTTTGTGGAGGAGCTTTCCGATCGGGAGACCGCTGTGAAGAAAGTGACCATCGTACCGTTGGAAGTGATTATCCGCAACCGGGCTGCCGGCTCCATCTGCAAGCGCCTGGGTCTGGAAGAGGGCATGGACTTTACCCAGCCGTCTATTGAGTTCTCTTATAAGGATGACGACTTGGGCGATCCGCTGATCAACGGCTACCACGCAGTCAGCTGCGGCTTTGCCACCCAGGCGGATGTGGACACCATTAAGGCGATGGCCTTTAAGGTGAACGATGTGCTGAAAGAATACTTTGCCTCCATCGGCGTGGAGCTGATTGACTTTAAGCTGGAGTTCGGCAAGACCGCAGACGGCCAGATCGTGCTGGCAGACGAGATTAGCCCGGACACCTGCCGTTTTTGGGACATTAAGACCCATGAGAAGCTGGACAAGGACCGCTTCCGTCGGGACCTGGGCGGCGTTGAGGATGCATACAAAGAGATGATGAAGAGAGTAGGGCTGGACTAATGCAGACAGATACTTATAATTCTCCCTTTAACGCGCGCTATGCCAGCAAGGAAATGCAGTATATCTACTCCCCGGATTTTAAGTTCAAAACCTGGCGGAAGCTGTGGATCGCTCTGGCAGAAGCGGAGCATGAGCTGGGGCTGAATGTGACCCAGGCGCAGATCGACGAGTTGAAAGCCCACGCTGAGGACATCAACTACGATGTGGCTCGGGAGCGGGAGAAGCAGGTGCGCCACGATGTAATGAGCCATGTATACGCCTATGGGGTGCAGTGCCCCACGGCAAAGCCCATTATCCACCTGGGCGCCACCTCTTGCTATGTGGGCGATAATACAGATGTGATCACCATGCGGGAGGCCTTGCTGCTGATCAAGAAAAAGCTGGTGAACGCCATTGCCAGTGTGGCCAAGTTTGCCGACCAGTATAAGGATATGCCCTGCCTGGGCTTTACCCACTTCCAGCCTGCCCAGCCCACCACCGTGGGCAAGCGTGCCACTTTGTGGCTGATGGATCTGGTCATGGATTATGAAGAGGTGTGCCATGTGCTGGACACCTTGATGCTGCTGGGCTCTAAGGGCACCACCGGCACCCAGGCCAGTTTCCTGGAGCTGTTTGACGGCGACCACGAGAAGTGCAAGGCACTGGATCGTAAGATCGCAGAGAAGATGGGCTTCAAGGCCTGCTTCCCGGTCAGCGGCCAAACCTATGCCCGCAAGCTGGACACCATTGTGTGCAACTGCCTGGGGCTGATCGCTCAGAGCTGCTGCAAGTTTTCCAACGACCTGCGGCTGCTGCAAAATCTGAAAGAGATTGAGGAGCCCTTTGAGAAGAACCAGATCGGTTCCTCCGCCATGGCTTATAAGCGCAATCCTATGCGCAGTGAGCGGATCGCTTCTCTGTCCCGCTATGTGATGATCGACGCCTTGAACCCGGCATGGACAGCCTCTGCCCAGTGGTTTGAGCGCACATTGGATGACTCTGCCAACAAGCGGGTCAGCGTGGCCGAGGCATTCTTGGCTACGGACGGGATTTTGGACCTGTATATCAATGTGACCTCCGGGTTGGTGGTGTATCCCAAGGTGATCCACGCCCGCCTGATGAGCGAACTGCCCTTTATGGCTACCGAGAACATTATGATGGACGCGGTGAAGAAAGGCGGAGACCGTCAGGAGCTGCACGAGAAAATTCGCCAGCACTCCATGGCCGCCGGTGCGGTGGTGAAGGTTGAGGGCGGCAAGAACGATCTGGTGGATCGCATTGCTGCGGATCCGGCCTTTATGACCACCAAAGAGGAAATTTTGGCAATTCTGAAGCCGGAGAACTTTGTGGGCCGTGCTCCGGAGCAGACCGCCGACTTCTTAAACGAAGTGGTGAGTCCCATTCTGGCTAAGGAAAAAGACCTGCTGGGCGTAGATGTGGAGATCAATGTGTAACTTCTGCGCTGCATGCAAATAGCAAAACAAAAACGCATCCTATTTACAGGATGCGTTTTTTCTATGGATTCGGTAACTCAATGTGGGTATCAAACCCGACAAATGAGGCTTATTTATCTTGTGCCAGTACTGCTTTGGCTTGGGGCGTGTTGGGACCGACGGTGACCAGGTCAATGTCCGGGTCAATGTGGTAGAACATTTTGTACCGCTCCTCCCAAACAGAGCCGTCCTTGGGGGTGCTGCCTCGAATATAGTCGCCGGTATAGGCTGGGTACATGGGCAGGTAAATCTTTTTTTCGCCCCGGTCAATCTGTGCCTGCACATAGGCCTCTCGACCGACGGAATAGTCCTTGATCTGCACAAAGACGGTGGCATAGAACACGCCCAGCGCAATCAGACAGGCGGCAAATACGGCGCCTGCGGTGCGGGTGGCCCTTGTCTTGTCAGCAGTATCTCGATAGATCAGGTCAAACAGCAGCGCTGCCAGCAGCATAAACATGGCATAGCAGGGAAGAAAGCAGCGAGCGGTCAGGGGGGTTACGATAAACAGTGGCGTGCAGAACACATACACGCTGACCAGCGCAAAGAGCATCTGCCCCTTGCGGCGACGGCTTTGGATGCCTAAGAGAATGCACAGCAGTAGTGCAATGGAAAACAACAGTGTAAAGGTAAAGCGCCACGCAGGGTCGATGGCATCCCGGGCGACATTGGTGCCTGCGATCTTGGCCCATACGGTAAGCACGCAGCTATAAGCAGCATAGGCTACCAATATTCCTGCACTGACGATGAGCCACACCCGGCGCCCCTTGGTGACGCCGCCCTTCTTAAACAGGCGGTGCAGCACAATGCAAAACAGCGCAGCCAGCAGCACATTCATCAGAGCGTTGCACTCGGTCAGGTAGTTGGAAATACGAATGATATTGCCGCCGATGGTGTCAAAATACCGCTGTACGGTGCCGCCTACCGCCATGGAGCGATAGGTGAATTGGTCTTTGCCGGAAGAAATAAAGCCATAGGCGCTGTTGGTAAACATAATTCCGGCACCGATGACAGCGCCGGCCAGGAAGCACCAGTGGGTGGCATAGGTCTTGTGGTGCTTGACCTTGGAAAAGATCAACACCGCCACTGCCAGCGCCAGGTTGTATAGGGTCACATGCTCCATAAACAGCGCACCGCACCCGCCGATGAGCAGAGCACAGAACGGCGACCATTTGCTTTGTACCGGTGCTGTGTCATCCCACAGATCCCATACCAGCAGCAGATAACACAGGGTGAGCAGCACAGGCGGCATATAGTTGGAAAAACCGCTGGCCCACACCACCGTTTGGCGGAACAGATCGGCGGGCATCACAGCTACACCCAGTAGACTCAGAGGGAACAATAAAAACAGCTTTTTGTTGGCCAAGCGACTGACCAGCAACGGCAGCACCAGAACCCCGGCGGTCATCAAAATGATTTTCACCGGCAGGGAGCGGGTAAGGACCATGACCAGCAGATTGCCTAGATACCGGCCGTTGTAACCTGTGAAGTGGCTTTGCAGTCGCTCCAGTCCCACCTGGCTGCCCCAGGCCCAATCGTCCTTAAAGTACGGCGCGCACCACAACATGGCAGCTACGGCCGCCACAGACAGCAGCACCGTCAGCAGGCGCAGGGGCTTGCTCTTTTTTGTTTCTTCCATCATCGTTATTCTCCACTTGGCGATTCTCGCCGTTTTTTCTTTCTATAATAAGTATAACAAATATACAACGCCTAAGTAAAATAGTCAATACTTTTTTATTTTTGCCGTAGGGTGGAAATGAAACGCCGGCTTGTGTATAATAGGTATGGAGAACATACTGCGGAGGAAGATTATGAGAAAATTTTTGCGGCGCTTTTTTTGCGCCCTGCTGTCGCTGGTTCTGGTGGCAGCAGTGAGTACGGCTATTGCCGTGCCGGCGGTGATTCGCAGCCGAGGTGATCTGTCGGATTATATGGTTAGCGAGGAGTTCCAGGAGAGCATCGGCAAGGCGAACGCCAAGCGTGCCAAGGATGCATCCGCCCGCATTATGAGTGCCAATTTGCTGGTGCATTATGAGAGCTGGGGCGGCACGGACGCGCACAAGCGGGCCAAAATGTTTTTGCAGGTGCTGGACACCTACCGGCCGGATGTGGTGGCCGTGCAGGAGATGAGCGACCAGTGGTACTGTTGTTTGATGCAGAACCGGGGCAGTTATAAGCTGCTGTACCCGGTGCGTACCGGTGCGCTGGTACGCATGACCGGTCTGCTGTATGACAGCGATCGGGTAACCTTGCTGGAGCAAGGCGATGTGGCCTATGACCGAGGGGATGATGCGCGCTTGCGCCGCATTGTGTGGGGACTGTTCCGGAACAATCAGTCCGGCGAAAAATATATTGTATCTTCCACCCATCTGGACCTGATCCGCAGCGGAGAGGAAAAGGCGGAGCGGGCGGTGATGGAAAGCCAGGCAGACCAGGCCGCGGCACTTGCCAAATCCCTGGAGGCACAGTATAAGTGCCCGGTGTTTGCCTGCGGCGACTTTAATGCCATGGACGGCGGCGGGTATGACCCGGTGTATGATGCGCCGGAGATTTACAGCCGCCTGTCAAAAAAGATGCAGGACACCAAAGCCTTGGCCGCCAAGACCAAAAGCGGCAACAACAAAAAAGCCTCTGCACCTACCTACGACCACATTTTTTTGACCGGCACCGCCAAGGTGCGATGCTACGGGATTCTCTCAGATGGGGCGATGGACGCCATGTCCGACCACTATCCCATCTATGCTGATGTGAAAATCTAAAATAGAAACCGAAAAAAAGCCCCGACGAAACGCAAATTCCGTCAGGGCTTTTTTTATTTTGTTTGGTAGTCTTTTTTGTTTTGGCGGGAGGTTTGCTCGCCGTTGCCCACATAGATTTCCGGATACCATTTGTTAAAGGGCGCATAAGGGTTCTTTTTCCCTTTCTCGTCAAAATACGCCTGCGGGTACTGTGGCGTTTGCACATCCCGCACATCCCGCACTTCGCCGTCCTTAGCGGCCACCAACACAAATTTCCACCCCGGGTGCAGCGCACTGTCCGTGGCAATGGTCAGCAGGTGATCCGCCCGATTTAAGGTGCGGTTGCTGGTATAGATCATACGGTTGGTCAGTCGGGCGTAGAATTGCTTGTAGCTGTCTGCCGTCATGTTTCCGGTCACATTGTAGGGGAAGCAGTAGCCGTTGTCGTCCTTGGTCTTGGTATTCACATACAGGGCGCCCACCACCTGCCACTGCCCGGTCTCAAACAGGGAATTGTAGGTGAGGGTGGTGCCGCTGTTGTTGCAGGCGGCGGCACTGCCATAGGCGGCTTCCAGTCCGGTCAGCTGCTGCGGGCTGCCGTAGATTACGGTGTTAAACCCAAAGTGCAAAAAGTCGCTGTTATTATCCAGGTACGGCTGGCTCTCATTTTTGGTCTTGGACACGGTGATCTCGCCGCTGCTGCCGTAGGTCAGAAAACCGGCAATCTGCCGATCCTTGCCGTAGGCGTCGCAATATTGCTCCAGCATACCCGCCGGGTAGTGCATGCCGTACTTGGTCTCGTAGGGCTTTAAGTAGGCGTTTTGGCGGCTGCTTTGTATGGCGGGAAGAGCAAAGGCCAGCGCCACAGCCACTGCCAGACACACCAAGGCGATCCACAGCCCCCGCTTTTGCTTTTTGTCCAGCGGGCGGCGGGGCGCTTTTTCCTTTCTTGGCGGCTTTGCTTCTTTGGAGGGGTTTTCTTTATTTGACGGCGCTTTTCCTTCTTTTGCCGGAACAGGCGGCTCTGCCGGCGCCTCTGTTTCCCGCCGGGTGCGGCTTTGCTGAAAGTCGGCTAAAATGCGGTCAATCTCCTCGTTGGGATCCTTGCGCGGCTCCATTATTTGATCACAACTTTCTTTACGCCGGCCACGGCCCGGTCCATCATTTCGTCCAAATTCTCCATATTTGCTTCGGCTTTCAGCACATCATCCAGCCGGGGCTTGGTCTTCGGGTGCTTGGGGGTAAAGACGGTGCAACAGTCCTCGTAGGGCTCAATAGAGGTCTCAAAGGTGTCTATCTTGCGGGAGATGGCGATGATCTCGTCCTTGTCCATACCGATACAGGGACGGAACACCGGCATATCCGCTGCGCAGTCCGTGCACGCCAGGGCGTACATGGTCTGGCTGGCTACCTGCCCTACGGATTCGCCGGTAATCAGGGCGTGGCAGTTTTGACTCTTTGCAATGCGGGCGCTGATCATCATCATCACGCGGCGCATGATAATGGTAAAGTATTCCTCCGGGCACTTGTCCCGAATCTGCTCCTGGATTTCCGTAAACGGCACCACAAAGGTGGTGATCCAGCCGCTGTACCGGGCTACTTTCTTCAGCAGCTCCATCACTTTCATTTCTGCCAGCTCGCTGGTGTACGGGGGCGAGGCAAAGTGCACGGCTACCAATTCGATTCCCCGCTTGGCCATCATATAAGAGGCCACCGGAGAGTCAATACCGCCGCTGATGAGCACCGCCGCGCGGCCGCCGGTGCCGGTGGGCATACCCCCTGCGCCGTGCAGGTTGTTGCCCCGCACAAAGGCGTAGCGGTCCCTTACCTCTACGGTAACGGTAATGTCCGGGTTATGTACATCTACCTTGAGATGATGAAAGCGGCGCAGAATACGACCGCCCATCTCTCGGCAGATCTCCGGCGATTTCATGGGGAATTTTTTGTCGCTGCGCTTGGCCTCTACCTTAAAGGTTTTGGCGTCCTCCAGCGGCTCCTTTAGGTATTCCAGTGCCGTGGCTGCAATGTCCTCTATATCTTTTTCACACACGGCGGCCCGGGACAGGGCGGCAATGCCGAACACGCGGGTGAGCGCGTCTACCGTGTCGTCCAGGTCCGTGTCCGGGTCCTCCGGCTCCACCATAATGGTGCTTTGACTCTTGGTAAACTGGAAGGTGCCCAAGGGCGCCAGGTGGCGACGCATATTCTTAATGAGCACATCTTCAAAGGAACTGCGGTTCAGTCCCTTTAGTGCCAACTCGCCGTTTTTAATCAGTACGATCTCTCGCATAGGTTACTCCTTTGGGTGTTTTTTTACCAGGTCGCGCAGCGCGTCTACAAAGGCGTCTGCTTCTGCCTGCGTGCTTTGGCCGCTAAAGCTTAGGCGAATGGATTTGTCAATCACCTGCTCCGGCAGCCCCATGGCGGTGAGCACATGGGAGCGCTTGCCCTTGGCGCAGGCGGAGCCGCTGCTGACGCAAATGCCGTAGTTGGCGGACAGCTCCTGAATAATGGTCTGGCTGCGCATAAAGGTGGGCACGCAAATATTGATGATATAGGGCGAGGCCTGGTCGCCGCTGTTAAAGGTCAGACCGGGGATCTCTGCCAGCCGTTCCTTCGTATAAGCGTTCAGTTCTTTGACGGCGGCGTTCTGCGCACGCAGATCCGGCAGCGCCGATACCGCAGCGCCAAACCCGGCGATCAGGGGCGCTGCCTCCGTACCCGGACGCAATTTTTTCTCCTGCTCACCGCCAAAAGTGCGGGGCAGAATACGCACGCCCTTACGCACATACAGAGCGCCTACCCCCTTGGGACCGTGGATCTTGTGGGCGGTGACGGTCATCAGGTCTACCCCCAACTTATCCGGTCGCAGGGGCACCTTGCCAAAGGTCTGCACACAGTCGGTATGGATCAGCGCCGGTGCGCCGGCCTTTTGTACCGCCCGGCGAATGCACTCCACCGGCAGAATGCTGCCCACTTCGTTGTTGATGCGCATGACGGAGACCAGAATGGTGTCCGGGGTGATGGCGCTTTCAATCTGCTGTTTTGTAATATTGCCGGTTTTGTCCGGTTGCAGGCGAATGACCTCAAAGCCCTCTGCCTCCAACTGGTCGGCGGTTTGTATAATGCTTTCGTGCTCTATGGCGGTGGTCACAATGCGCTTGCCCCGCCGCCGGTTGGCATAGGCTGCGCCGAACAGAGCCAGGTTGTTGGCCTCTGTGCCGCCGGAGGTGAAAGTCAGCGTGTCTCGCTCCACCCCCAAAGCGTCTGCTAATGCGCTGCGGGCGGCGATGATCTCTTTCATGGCGTCAATCCCCGGACCGTGCAGGCTGGAGGGATTGGCAAAGTGGTCAGTGAGCATGCTGCTCACGGCCGCCACACAGGCCGGGCAGGGTCGGGTGGTGGCTGCGTTGTCTAAATAGATCATGGATTGATTCGTTCCTTTAATTTCAGAATGGCGATGGCGGTTTTGGCGTCTTTGATCTCACCGGTCATTACCCGGCGCACCGCTTCGTCCAGAGGCATGCGCACCACATCCAGGTACTCGCCCTCATCTAAATGCTGCTGTCCAAAGTGCAGCCCGGCAGCGCCATACAGGTGAATGATCTCGCCGCAGTAACCGGGGGAGGGGTACACCTCTCCCAGGGAAAAGTAGCTGTCTGCCGTAGCGCCGCATTCCTCTTTGAACTCCCGCTTGCCTGCTTCAAAGGGATCCTCGCCCTTTTCCAGCTTGCCGGCGGGGATCTCCAGCAAAATCTCTTTGTAAGGATAGCGGAACTGGCGCACCAGCAGCAGTTCTTTGTTTTCTGTCAGTCCGGCTACGGCCACGCCGCCCGGGTGGTCGATAACCTCCCGCTTTTCCTCTGCGCCGTCCACCATAGTCACCGTGTCACAGTGCAGGGTGAGAATGCGGCCGTTATAAATGCCGCCGTATTCCTCCGTTTGTTCAAAAAAGCCCAGTGCAATGGCTTCAATGTCCATGGGCTTCTCCGCTTGAAAATCAGCGCCGGCTTCAATAAATTCAAACTTGCTGCCGTAGCCCCAGTTTACGCCCACGGTCTTTAAGCCGTTAGCCTTGCCGCCGTTGATGTCGTAACTTTTGTCGCCGACCATCAGTGCCTTTTCCGGGGCGATCTCCAGCTCTTGCAGGCAGCGGGCGATAATGCTGGCCTTGCTTTCGCAGTCGGTGTTAAAATCCACGCCGCACACTGCGTCAAAGAATTTGTCAATGGTAAAGTGTGCCAGCAGCTGGTCAATGTAGCGCTTGGGCTTGGAGGAGGCGATGCCAATGCGTATGCCTGCCGCTTTTAAGTTCTCCAGCAAGGTCACAATGCCCCGGTAAAGCATGCTCTCATTGAGAATGGCGCCGTTGTAGCGCTCTCTGTATTTCTGTACCAGCGCCTGGGCTGTGGCTGCATCTGCGCCGAATTGCTCCTGAAAGGTCACCAGCAGTGGCGGCCCGATAAAGCAGCGCAGGGCGCCCGGCTCCCGGGGCACTTCAAAGCCATAGGCCTCCAGCGCATAGGCGGCGCTGTTCATAATGCCCGGGCCGGTGTCGCACAGGGTACCGTCAAAGTCAAAGATTACCGCAGAAAATCTCATTTTCCCTCGACCTTTCTTAAGAATTTTTCCGCCAGTACCACAAAGCGCTCTACGGTGCCACTGCCCACCAGCTCATTTTTGTCATTGCGGGCGGTTACATGGAAGGTAAGCTTGCGCCCGTCCACCTCTGTCAGTGTAGCCTTGGCGGTGATTACCTCACCTATGGCGCTAGCCTTGATGTGGGTAATGTTCATGGCCGTGCCCACGGTGGTCTCATCGTCCTCCAGCAGGTCTGCCACTGCCTCGCAGGTGGCCTTTTCCATCAGGGCCAGCATAAAGGGGGTTCCCAGTACCGGCAGCGAGCCGGACTCGGCGGCAATGGCAGTGTTGGTGGTGTTTACAAGGGTCAGGGCCTCGCCCTGCACTTCGCCCACAGCGGTTTTCATATACATGCTCCTCTCGGCGGATCGCCGTTTTCTGTATTTTTTAAGACTTCACCGTATTATAGCACACTTCCATTTCATATACAATTATAAAGCGCAATTCTTTGCCACGGTGTGTCAAAAATTGCGTGTACAAACCGCCGCTTTTGTGGTAAAATAACCCAAAGCCTTGGAACAGGAGGTGCTCCGGTGAGACAAAAACGCCAAAAACAGCCCAAATCTGCCCGTCCCCGCATTTATTTGCTGGACGAGCTGCGGGGCTTTGCCATTCTCTGTATGGTGGTGCACCACGCCTTTTTGGATGTGGGCGATGTGTTGCAGTTGTCTTGGGGCTACCGAGTGTTTGACGCTCTGTGTACCGTGCAGCCTATCTTTTGGGGGCTGTTTATTCTGATATCCGGCATTTGCTCCCGCCTGTCCCGTAATCCGATACGCCGGGGCGCCGTGGTGTTGGGCTGCGGTTTGGTGATCACCGGGGTTACCGTTTGGGTGCTGCCGCTGATGGGTATCACCGGTGCGAAGATCTACTTTGGTATTCTTTCCTGCCTGGGCTGCTGCATGATCCTCACCGGTCTGCTGCTGCCGGTGATGAAAAAGATTTCGCCGCGTTTGGGCATGCTTGTTTGCGGTTTGCTGTTCTTTTTGACTTATGGGGTCAGTGAGCCGGAGCATACCATGGTCTTTGGTTTGGTGCATTTGCCTGCGGCGCTGTTTCGTACCAACTGGCTGATGCCCTTGGGCTTTTTTAACAGCAGCTTCCGGTCCGCCGACTATTTTGCTTTGATCCCTTGGTTCTTTTTATTTCTGTTGGGGGCCTTTGCCGGAACCTATGTGCGGGACGGCCGTCTGCCGGCGCCTTTTTACCGCCGCCACAGCCGGGTGCTGTGCTGGCTGGGGCGCAACAGCCTGTGGGTCTATATGGGTCATCAGGTGGTGCTCTATGCCGTCTTTTTCCTGATCGCCATTCTAATGTATACATAAAAATACACACAAAATATAGCGCACCTCATAGGATGAACTGAGGTGCGCTGTTCTTTTTTGCGGCGCACCGTGTGCAGGTGCGCTTTTCAGGTGTTGGCGGCGGTAACGCCCTGGGCGTTCGCAGACTTGCCGCTGCTGTATCGTCTGTGCAGATAGAGGGATCAGAGTCCGTTGTTCTCTGCTTCCAGCCAGCAGTCATTGGCCTTGGCCACGGCCATTTGGCAGTAGTGCAGCAGCCGGTTGGCTGCCGCCTTTGCTGCATGGATATGGTAGCTGACCGTAGCTTGAGACAGACCCAGCCTCCGGGCAATTTCCGTTTGGCTTTTGCCGTCTACATAAAAAGCACGCAGGCAGGTGCGCTGCCGTGGGCTCAGCTCCTGTTCCAGCACCATGGGCAACACGGCCAGTAAGGCACGGCGGGTAATGGTTTGGGTGTCCGGTTCCGTTTGGGACGGGGAGGCAAAGCAGCAGTTTTCAATCATATCTGTCATACGCCGTCCTCCTCATCGTAGTAGCTTTCCAGTATGGTAGCAATGTGGCGGCATTCGCAGGCCATTTCGTAGTAGGTGCGCAGCTTTCTGCGCAGGCGGTACAGATCCTCTCCGCCATAGACGGAAAGCAGTGGGCGCAGTCCGTCCATTTTGGCGCACAAAACATTATATTGTGTTCGATATTCCTGAGCGAGTTCTTCAATAAGCATGATTTTTCCGTCCTTTTTTCATTTTCAAAGCAGCAGGCATTGCAGGCACTTATTTTTTTCTGCTGTTTCAGCTCTAATAATAGAGAATTCGACTCGTAATGTCAACCAAATTGAGAAAAAAATTGGAAATTTGTGGATTTTTTATACAAATCTGCCGGGTGTGACGGTTTGCCGCAGGGTTTGACAAATTTTGCGTACAAATGCTGATATACTGTATCCGGCTTTTGCAAAAGGGGCGCGATCCTGGTCGGCAACGGGGGGAAATTTAGTGTCGGACGGTAGTTGGATAAACACCTTGTGCGGATTATCTTTCGGGCATCTTTACTTTTGCGCTGGAAAGTGATATAGTATTAGATAAGGGCAACGGAGCTTTTTTCGCTTTGGTGCCCTATTGTCTTTTTTTGGAGGATATGCGATATGGAGAATTTAGGTTACTACAACGGTAAGTTTGGCCCGCTGGAGGAAATGCAGGTGCCCATGCTGGATCGTGTGTGCTTTTTCGGCGACGGTTGCTATGATGCCACTTACAGCCGCAATCATGTGATTTATGCGCTGGATGAGCATCTGGATCGCTTCTATAACAGTGCGGCACTTTTGGGTATTCGCCTGACGCAGACCAAGGCGGAGATGGGCGCCCTGCTTACGGAGATGGTGGAAAAGGTGGACTGCGGCGAGCAGTTCGTCTATTGGCAGGTGACCCGTGGCACCGCGATGCGCAACCACGCGTATCCGGATCCGGACAAAGTACCGGCCAATTTGTGGATTGTGCTGACCCCCTGTTCTGTACAGGATACCTATAAAAAAATCAATCTGATTACCACGGAGGATACGCGCTTCCTCCATTGCAATATTAAGACTTTGAATCTGCTGCCCTCTTGTATGGCAGCCCAGCGCACGGCGGTGGCCGGGTGCGATGAGTCCGTGTTCCATCGGGGCGATATTGTCACCGAGTGCGCGCACTCCAATGTGTCTATTATTCAGGACGGCGTGTTTAAGACCCATCCCACCGATCATTATATTCTGCCGGGTATTGCCCGTGCTCATTTGATCAAAATGTGCAAGAAGCTGGGCTATGCAGTAGATGAAACGCCCTTTACTGTGGCAGAGATGATGGCGGCGGATGAGGTCATCGTGTCCTCCTCCGGTTCCTTCTGCCTGGCAGCAGAGAGTATTGACGGCCAACCGGTGGGCGGTAAAGCGCCGCAGATGCTGAAAGATTTGCAGGACGCCCTGGTAGCGGACTTTATGGACGCAACGGCCCGCTAAATCGGACGAGAGGGGACAACTGCAATGACCAATGAAGAACTGACACTGTATAATATCGGTGAGAATTTGGACAGCTTAATGACCCTGGATCCGCGAGGGTACGGTGTGTGCCGTATTCTGTACCGGGCGGCAAGGGACTATGCCGGAGAGCCGCTGTCTGTGCATGCGGCCAAGGGTCTGGTGGCGCATATCCACTCGGGCGATTTGGTATATATCATCTCCGGCTTTGTACTGTTGCCCTGGAAGCAGCCGGAGACGGACGGCATGGTGTCTTCTATGATGCTGGCGCGCTTTCTGATTAAAGCCTTTGACTGCACCCCGGTACTGGTGGTGCCGGAGGAATGTATGGAGGCGGTGCGGCGGTTGGCCATGGTGCTGGGCTTTCATTTGTATGACACGGTAGAGGAGGCGCAGGAATACCCGTTCTCCATGTGCGCCGTGCCCTTTACCAAGGACGATCGAGAGGCGCATGCCCAGGCGGAGGCGCTGCTGGCAAAAGGCGTTCCGGCGGCGGTGATCACCAATGAGGCACCCGGGCGCAATGCCAAGGGTGCGTACCATAACGCAGTGGGCAAATGCTTAACGGAGCTGGAGGCCAAGAGCGATGTGCTCTTTAACGCCTGCAAGGCGCGGGGCATTTACAATCTTTCCATCGGTGATTTGGGCAACGAGATCGGTATGGCGGCCATCGGCGACCATATCCGCAAATATGTGCCCCATGCAGACGACGGTGAGTGCGAATGCTCCTGCGGCGGCGGTATTTTGGTGGAAAGCACAGCGGATAACCTGATTACTGCTACTTGCTCTGACTGGGGCTGCAATGCCATGATGGCAGCTACGGCGTATTTGCTGGGCAATGCGGATCTGTTCCAGTCTGAGGAGGTGCAGCAGCGGGCCATGGAGGAGGCGGCGCGAGCCGGGCTTCTGGATATGTATGGGCGCAATATTCCCAGCATAGACGGCTTTGGCCGCAGCATCAATCTGCCATTGGTGAAGTTGATGAAAGAGCTGATCAGCTACCCGCCCAAGGTGGTGCAAAAGACCAGTGGCTGGTTTGCAGACACCATTGCTAAGGGCTATTTTGACGGCTATTACGGAGAATAATCGATGGACTATTCCTTTTTACAGTGCGGCGAGGGCGCCCTTACCGTGCACTTGGGGGACGGAATCGACCCGGCAATCAATCGCCGGGTCACTGCCCTGCAAGGAGCCATTGGCAGCGCTGGCCTGCGTGGGATTACAGACTTGATCCCCGCCTATGCGGATCTGACCGTGTGCTATGACTGCACGGTGATTTCTGCAAAGGCGTTGCAGCGGCAACTGCGGCGACTGCTGGACAGCCTGTCTGTGGCCGGGCAGGATCGGCGGCGGGTGTTTCGGCTGCCGGTGTGTTACGGCGGCGACTATGGGCCGGATTTGGATTTTGTTTGCCGCCACAGCGGTCTGTCTGCGCAGGAAGTGATTGCGCTGCACAGTGCACCGGATTATTTGATTTATATGCTGGGCTTTTTGCCCGGCTTTGCCTATTTAGGGGGGCTGGACCCTCGGCTGCATACGCCGCGGCTGGACAGCCCACGCACCTGTATTCCTGCGGGCAGTGTGGGAATCGGCGGTGCCCAGACCGGCGTGTACCCGCTGGCGTCTCCCGGCGGCTGGCAGCTGCTGGGGCGCACACCGGTGTCTGTATTTGACCGGCAGCAGCAGGAGCCGATTCTGTACCGGGCAGGGGATTTGGTGCATTTTGTGCCCATCTCGCCTGCCGAGTATGAAGAAATCGCTCGGGCAGTGGCAGCGGGCACTTATACGGTACAGGTGGAGGAGGTGCCGGTATGCGACTGATGATCGACGCCCCCGGTGCTTTGACCACTGTGCAGGACCTGGGGCGCACCGGGGTGGCACACTTGGGCTTTTGCACCTGCGGGGCGATGGACTTAACTTCTATGCAGATTGCCAATCGGCTGGTGGGTAACTGCCGAGGCTGTGCGGTACTGGAGATGACGCTCACCGGTATTTCTGCCCGGTTTGACGGAGAGGGCTATTTTGCTCTGGCAGGGGGCGACTTTGCCCCTACATTAAATGGAAAACCTATTGAAAATTACCGTGCCTATGGGGTGCGCAGCGGCGACCGTCTGCAACTGGGCGCTGCCCGCACCGGTTTGCGGTGCTATTTAGCACTGTCCGGCGGCATGGATGTGCCGGTGGTGTTGGGCAGCCGCTCCACGGATCTGAAAATTCAAATGGGCGGACTGGACGGTCGCGCCCTGCAAGCAGGCGATGTGCTGACCACCGGCGATTTTTGTTTGCCTATCGGTGATCCGACGCCTTGGCATATTCCGCCGGTGACTTTTGCGCCGCCGTTTACGCTGCGGTGTATTGACGGCCCACAGGCGGCCCAATTTGACTCGGCTGCACGGAAGAATTTTTACAGCAAGTCCTATATTGTTACCCCAAAGAGCGACCGTATGGGTCTGCGGCTGGAGGGTCCGTCGCTGACGGCAGACGGCGGAGTGGATATTTGCTCTGACGGGATTGTACGAGGCAGTGTGCAGGTGCCCGGCAGCGGTCAGCCCATTGTACTGATGAGCGATCACCAAACGGTGGGCGGCTATGCCAAGATCGCCACGGTGATTGGCTGCGATGTGTCGCTGTTGTCGCAGGCACGGCCGGGGGATGCAGTGCGTTTTGTGCCCATTACAGTGCAAGGGGCGGAGAAGATCGCCCGGCAGCAGGAAAAATGGCTGGACAATTTGCTTTTTTGGTAAAAGATATTGCCTTTCGGCATAGGAGGATATAGAATGGATTACAGCGATTGGGCGCCTCGGGATGTGCGGGCGCTGATCAGCGCAGGCAAGCTACAGGGCCAGACCTCCGGCATGTGCGCCGGATATGCCCAGGCCAACCTTTGCATTTTGCCGAAGGCACAGGCCTTTGACTTTTTGCTTTTTTGTATGCGCAATCCCCGACCTTGCCCCATTTTAGAGGTGGGCGAAGCGGGCTGCCGCCAAATGGGCGCCATGGCTCGCGGTGACGATGTGTGTACTGCCTTTCCCAAGTACCGCATTTGGCGGGCAGGGGAGCTGGTGGAAGAAGTAACGGATATTTCCGCCTATTGGCAGGACGATTTGGTGTACTTCCTGATCGGCTGTTCCTTTAGTTTTGAGAGTGAGCTTTTGCAGGCGGGGGTGCCGGTGCGGCATATTGAAGAAGGGCGCAATGTGCCCATGTTCAATACCAATTTGGCCTTGGAGCCTGCAGGCGTATTCCACGGCAATATGGTGGTTTCCATGCGTCCCATTCCCCATGATTTGGTGGTGCGCAGTGTGCAGGTCACCTCTGCCATGCCCCGCGTGCATGGCGCGCCGGTACAGATCGGCGACCCGGCAGCCATCGGCATTGCCGATGTGCACCGCCCGGATTACGGCGACAGCGTGACCATTCGACCGGGCGAGGTGCCGGTGTTTTGGCCTTGTGGGGTAACCCCTCAGGCAGCGGTGATGGCGGCCAAGGTGCCCTTTGCCATTACCCACGCACCGGGGCACATGCTCATTACCGATGTGCCCAATACCATGCTGAAATATTGATTTTTTGGAGCTTGATTTATGTATAAAGTGGATTTGAATTCGGATTTGGGCGAGAGCTTTGGCGCCTACACCATCGGGTCGGATGATCGGGTACTGGCGCTGGTGTCCTCTGCCAATGTGGCTTGCGGTTTCCATGCCGGTGACCCCTCTGTGATGGGGGCCACGGTGGCAGCCTGCCGGGCGCAGGGTGTGGCGGTGGGCGCCCACCCCGGGTTCCCGGATTTGGTGGGGTTCGGTCGGCGGCAGCTGGCGGTGACCCCGGATCAGGCCTATGGGGATGTGCTGTATCAGATTGGCGCGCTTGCCGGCTTTTGCCGGACAAACGGCGCTCTCTTGCAGCATGTGAAGCCCCACGGTGCTTTGTACAATATGGCTTGCAAGGATTTGGAACTGGCGCGGGCGGTGACCCGCGCGGTGCGGGATTTTGACCCGGCGCTGGTGCTGCTGGCACCGGCGGGCTCCTGTCTGCAACAGGCAGCGAAAGAGCAGGGCGTGTCCTTTGGCTGCGAGGTGTTTGCCGACCGTGCTTATGAGGCGGACGGCAGCCTGCGGGATCGGCGCAAGCCCGGCGCCATGATTACAGATACCGCCACGGCCATTGACCGGGTGGTGCGTATGGTTAAAGAACAGAAAGTGACGGCTTATACCGGTGAGGATATTCCGGTGGTGGCGCACTCGGTGTGCGTTCACGGCGACGGTGCCCGTGCACTGGAATTTGTGCAGGCGCTGCGCAGCGCCTTTGTAGAGAATGGCATTGCCGTTGCGCCTTTGGCGGAGGTGATTGCAGATGTATGAGAGAACTCAAGCGCAAATTAACTTAAATGCGTTGGAGGCGAATATTGCCGCCATTCGGCAAAAGATCGGGCCGGATACGAAGCTGCTGGGTGTGATTAAAGCGGACGCTTACGGTCACGGTGCGGCATATATCGGCCGCCGGTATGAAGAGAACTTTGATTTTTACGGTGTGGCTTGTATTGAAGAAGCATTGGAACTGCGCCGAGCAGGTGTAACCCTGCCCATTTTGGTATTGGGACCGGTATTTCCGGACGATTTTCCTCGGGCGGTAGAACAAAATGTGCGACTGCCAATCTTCTCCATGGAGGCAGCCAAGGCACTGTCGGCGGAGGCGGTGCGCCAGGGTAAGCAGGTGCCTTTTCACTTTGCACTGGACACGGGTATGAGCCGTATCGGCTTCCAGGTGAATGAAGAGAGCGCGGATATTTGCAAGGCCATTTGCGATTTGCCGGGAATTTACCCGGAGGGGCTTTTCAGCCACTTTGCCACGGCGGACGAAACCAGCTTTGTCAAGGCGGAGGCCCAGCGGCAGCGGTACTTGCAGTTTTGCGATATGCTGGAGCAGCGTGGGGTGGAAATTCCGATTAAACACCTGAACAATTCCGCCGGGATTATGCGCCTGGGCGGTAGCTTTAATATGGTGCGGGCAGGGATTATTTTGTACGGCCTGTATCCCTCGGAAGAGGTGGACAAATCCCTGTTGCCCTTGCAGCCTGTGCTGCACTGGGTGGCTCGGGTCAGCCATGTAAAGACCTTGGAGCCGGGACGGGAGATCAGCTACGGCGGTACATACACCACTCCATCTCCCCGCCGAGTCGCTACCATTCCGGTGGGTTATGCAGACGGTTATCCCCGCTGCTTATCCGGCATGGGCCAGGTGCTCATTGGCGGCAAGCGCGCACCGATTCTCGGGCGTGTGTGTATGGACCAGTTTATGGTGGACGTGACGGAGATACCCGGTGTGCAAGTAGGTACGCCGGTAACCTTGGTGGGAACGGACGGTAACGAAACCCTCAGTATGGAGGAGGTGTCCGGTCTGGCGCACAGCTTCAATTATGAGCTGCCCTGCCGCATTGCCCGCCGGGTGCCCCGGGTGTATTACCGGGACGGTGTGCCGGTGGACGCAGTGGAGTATATACCCGTATAAGCGTATAAAAAGGAAAACCGCTTGACCGGTAGGTCAGGCGGTTTTTTGTATATTTAGGTTGGAAAAAGGGATAGTAGAGCGGGGGCTTGCTCCCACCGCGTTTCATTGTTGGTGGGCAAGGCAAAGCGAGTGACGGTAACGGCCTTGTCTGACCGCACACCCAGCGCCATACCCTCTAAGAACAGGTTGCAAACCGGCAGCAGCGGAGTGGTCAGCGGCGGGGTGAAGTGGCGGATCAGTCGAAATTCTTTTGAGACGGGATAGCTTTTCATAGCATTCTCCGAACAAAAAACACCTGTGGGGAGGCCACAGGTGCGGGTGATTTGCTTTGCTTATTTATCTGCTGGGGTGTAAGTGAAGTTGGAGGCGTTGTAGCCAAAGTATTGCTCTACAATGGGGGTGAATTCGTCTTTGTCGTTGTACTTGGGGTCTTTCAGCTCCAGCAGCGCCTCGTTGATATCGTCCTTCAGTCGGTCATACTTGGCGGTGGCAAAGGCGTATTCCACCGTGTCCAGCTGACCGTTCAGCTCTGTTGTCCAGTCAGACAAGGCTTTTTTCTTTCCGTCTAAGACAAAGTCCAAGGTGCGCAGGTCAAACTCGTCGATGACCACAGCGTCTGCCTTATCTTGGTACAGAGCGGTAAAGGCCGCCTGTGCCGTCTTGTAAACGGTGGTGGTCTTTGCGCTGCGATCGGCGATTACGGCGTTATCTGCCAGTGCATTCTGCGCTGCCTTGCTCACCACAGCCAGCTTGGCGCCGCCCAGATTGCTGTAATCTTTAATCTTGCTGTCTTTCTTTACCAAGGTCACCACTCGGTTGCTGATGACCGTGTTGGTAAAACTGTAATCCTCGTTATTGGTGCCGTCGTTCTTTTGCAGTCCGCCTACGGCCATGTAGGCAATATAGGTCTTGCCGTCCTTGTCTGTATAGGCGGTCTCCTCACCCAGGCGGTAGCCCGGCTCCACCTTCACATAGGCGTAGTTTTTGCAGTCGTCCTTAATGCTGTCAAAAATCTTAGCGATCAGGTCGGCCTCAAATCCGCTGGCGTTGCCCTTTTCATCTATTTGGAAGAAGGGGGCGTTGTCTGCCGTGTAGGCGATCAGCAGGGTTTCGTCTGTAATTTCCGTGGTCTGTTCTGCTTTCTTGCCGGAGCAGCCGGCAAATACGCTGCCCAGCAGCAGTACGCACAGAGCCACAGCAAGGATCTTTTTCATCTTGGTCATGTGGGTGTCCTCCAACATATAATATCACTTTCCATTTTATAGGAGTTGAACGGCAAAGTCAATAGAAAATAGCGGAAACCTGCCGGGGGATTGACAAATGGTCGCCGGTGGGGTAGGCTGTACGTATGCAGTATTCAGATATTCATAAAGCGGTGTTTTTGGAGCGGCCCAATCGGTTTATTGCCCACTGTACGGTGGACGGTATGCTAGAGACGGTGCATGTGAAGAACACCGGCCGTTGCCGGGAATTGCTGGTGCCCGGCGCTACGGTGTATTTGGAAAAGAGCAGCAACCCAAATCGTAAGACCGCCTACGACCTGGTGACGGTGGAAACGCCTTTTGGCCCAGTGAATATGGATGCGGCGGCACCCAATCAGGTGGCCGGGGAGCTACTGCGCGCCGGGGCGATCTTGTCGTCGCCTACTTTGGTGCAACCGGAGGTGCGCTTTGGCGCCTCTCGGCTGGATTTTTATGCGGAAAATGACCGACAGCGGCTGTTTGTGGAGGTGAAGGGCGTGACTCTGCGGCAGGGAGAGTGGGCAGTGTTCCCGGACGCACCCACCGTTCGGGGCGCCAAACACATGGGTGAGCTGGTGCAGGCGGTGGCGCAGGGCTACCGTGCCATGGCGCTTCTTATTGTGCAGATGGGCGGGTGCACCGCTTTCCGACCCAACTGGGAGACGGATCCGGCTTTTTGCCGGGCACTGCGTGACGCCCGAGCTGCCGGTGTAGAGGTGCGAGCTGTGGACTGCCGGGTGACCCCGGATACGGTAACTGCCAACCGGGAACTGCCGGTGGACCTGGACGGGCACAAAAAGTGTTGACAAAACCCAGGCAGCGTATTAAAATCTTATATTATATATAGAGTCGAAAGAAGGAATGTTTGTGTTGACGCTGGATAAAGTGTATCAGGCCTCCCAGGTGTTGCGTGAGGTGATCCGTGAGACGGATATGATCCTGGCGCCCAATATTCACCCGGGTACAAATGTGTATTTAAAAACAGAGAATTTGCAGGTCACCGGTTCGTTTAAGATCCGGGGCTCCTACTATAAGATCAGCAAGCTGACCGATGAGGAAAAGGCGCGGGGCGTGATTGCCTGCTCCGCCGGTAACCATGCCCAGGGCGTGGCACTGGCTGCTACCAAGAATGGTATTCAGTCTTTGATCTGCCTGCCGGACGGCGCGCCCATCAGCAAGGTGGAGGCCACCAAGCGCTATGGCGCCCAGGTGTGCCTGGTCAAGGGCGTGTATGATGACGCTTACAAAAAAGCGCTGGAGCTGAAAGAGGAGAAAGGCTACACTTTTATTCATCCCTTTGATGATGAAGATGTGATTGCCGGTCAAGGTACCATCGGTCTGGAGATCCTGAATCAGTTGGAGAATGTAGATGTGGTGGTGGTGCCCATCGGTGGCGGTGGCCTCATCAGCGGCGTGGCCTTTGCCATTAAACAGATGAATCCCCGTGTGCGTGTTTACGGCGTGCAGGCGCAAGGTGCACCTTCTATGCTCAATGCGGTGCAGGACGATCAGATTGAGACCCTTGGCAAGGTGCAGACCATTGCCGACGGTATCGCTGTAAAGACCCCGGGCAATAACACCTTTGAACTTGTTAAGCAGTATGTGGACGGCATTGTTACCGTCAGCGATGATGAGATTGCCCTGGCGATTCTGACCCTCTTAGAGCAGCAAAAACTCATTGCAGAGGGCGCAGGCGCTGTGCCGGTGGCGGCAGTGATGGCCGGCAAAATTCCGGATATTGAGGGCAAGAATGTGTGTTGCCTGCTCAGCGGCGGCAATATTGATGTGACCATTCTTTCCCGTGTGATTGAGCGCGGGCTGAAGATGGGCGGCCGCACGGCGGACATTACCATTGCACTGTCCGACCAGCCGGGCCAGCTTAGCGGCGTGTCCTCCATTATTGCGGAGCATGGCGCTAATGTGGTCAGCGTCAACTATGACAGCACGGATTTGGATATGAATATTACCGACTGTTTCTTAAAACTGGGGATTGAGACACGGGACAACGCCCACATTGAGTCTATCAAACAGGCATTGACAAGCGCAGGCTTTGAGGTCTGCGGTTGAGATAAAGGAGAATGATTATGGAATATGTAAGCACCAACAACGCACCCGGCGCCATCGGTCCGTACAGCCAGGCGGTGAAAACCGGCAATTTGTTGTTTACCAGTGGCCAGATCGCCATTAATCCGGCCACCGGCAATGTGGAGGCTACCACCATTGAGGCCCAGACTCGCCAGGTGTGTGAGAACCTGAAAGCCGTGGTTGAGGCTGCCGGTACTTCTCTGGATAAGGCAGTAAAGACCGTTTGTTTCCTGGCAGATATTGCGGATTTTGCCAAGTTCAATGAGGTGTATGGCACCTACTTTACCGCCAAGCCTGCCCGCTCCTGCGTGGCCGTTAAGGACCTGCCCAAGGGTGTGCTGTGCGAGGTAGAAGTGATCGCCGAGCTGTAAGCAATCAATGACAAAAAAAGAAGTGCCGAAC
>ERZ773131.501-NODE-501-length-33117-cov-6.991108_pt1 | contig 33117 bp, 24 predicted proteins | sample MGYA00511082_ERZ773131 | MGnify/ENA primary metagenome ERZ773131 (study PRJEB29015, sample SAMEA2737813) | human gut metagenome | biome: human gut; feature: human-associated habitat; material: faeces | place: China | collected 2012 ... | reverse complement strand
CCGAGCACCCGGACACCATTGCGGGCAGCAACACCTGCCTGTACGACTGCATGAAGCGCGCCGTGCTGGAGATGAACGTGCCGCTGGAAAGCGCCGTCCGCGCCGCCAGCGAGACCCCCGCCAAGAGCATCGGCGTGGATAACGACTACGGCAGCCTTGCCGCCGGGCGCTACGGCAATGTCATCCTGGCGGACAAGGAACTGAACATTCAGGCCGTCTACCAGAAGGGCACGCGCATCGTCTGATCGCCGGCAGCGCAGCGGGAGCAGCCCGGGCTTTTTCCGGGCTGTTTTGGCGGGCAGACGCCTTCGCGCAAAAACGACATCTTTCTTGACCCGCACCTGGCATTGCGCTATAATAAAGCTGGTTCCCGGTAGCAGCCGCAGGGTGCGCTGCCGGGGATGGGAGGAACGCATCGGCGCTCGTTGTGCATGGTTTTGCGGTCATGGAGCGCCGGTGGCGGCTGTCCGCTTGGATGGCTGAGCTTATTTTATAATAGGGGTATTATAAAATGCGGCAGATTTCGAAAAAAAGTTTTTATGGCAGTGTCAGAAACGGTCTGACCGGTGTTGCACGTTTTGCAGCGGTTCCCCATGGGGAGCGCCGCGGCAGGGCGTGTTCCGGTGCGTTCTGACACTGCTTTTTTGTTCCCGCAACGCCCCCCGTTTTTTCAGTCCGGATCGCATCGCCGGAACGGCGAACGCGTTCAATAAACGAGCAGAGCACCCGGCCCTGCGAGAATATGGAGGAATAGATTATGAATTGTCCCAAGTGTGGAGCGCAGCTCCCGGATGGAGCAAAATTCTGCGGCAGCTGCGGCGCACGCCTGACAGAGCCCACCCAGACCATCGTGGCGCGCAAGCCCACTGCCCCGGTCGTGCAGGCCCCGGAGGAGGTCGCGGTGCAGCCCGATCAGGGTGCCGCTGCGGCCAAAAAGTCCAAGCTGCCGCTGCTGATCGTGGCCATCGTGGCCGTAGTGCTGGCTGTGCTGGCAGTGGTGTTCTTCGTGCTGCCCAACCTGGGCGGCTCCAGCAAGAACGCTTATGTCGCACTGCAGGACGGCAAGTATGAGCTGCTGCCCAGCCTGAGCAAGACCGACACGGTGGAGATCGCTTCGGCCAAGACCGACGAGAGCGATTACGAGAGCTTGAGCACCGCATTCAGCCCGGACGGCAAGTATTTCTACTATATCTCCAAGCTGGACGGCAGCTACGGCACCCTGAACCGTGCCGAGTATGGCAAGCTGAAGGACGGCTCGGACAAGAACGACAAGTACATCACCACCATTGCAACGAACGTGAACCTGGGCTTCTCGGTGCTGAACAATGGTGTCGTGTACAAGAACTCCGACGATAAGCTGTACTATTACGACGGCAACCAGCCCACCACCCTGGGCAAGGATGTCTACTCCTTCCGTGTGGACACCGAGAAGAACCGCGTGATGTACTATACCGCCGACGACAACGGCGACTTTACCCTCTACTTCGTGGACCTGAAGAAGCCGGATGAGTCCACCAAGCTGGTGAGCAGCGTGTACTCGCTGGTGTCCACCCAGAACCTGGACCACATCCTGTACTACAAGAAAAACGACGATGATGAGAGCATTCTCTACAGCGTGGATACCGCAGGCAACACCGAAAAGCTGGTGGATGACTACGAGACCGTGACCTACGGCGACGACGCACTGTATTATCTGGGCGCTTCGGGCGAGACCTATTCGCTGGCTTCGGTGCTGTCCGATGCCGACAACTACACCAAGGAGCCCAGCGAGGACGATTACTCTGTCCCCTACTACTGGCACTATTACTTCGGCCAGTACGACAACGAGAGCGACTATGACCAGATCGTTGCTTCCTGCTCGACCTCGGTGCGCTTCTTCGGCGAGTACGCTTCCATCGACGACATGCAGTATTCTTCCGATTCTGCTGTGGCGCTGGCCTGCAAGTCCTTCGTGGACAAGTATTCCTCTCAGGAGGACGGCGACGGCTACTTCCCGCTGACCGACGCTGTCAAGGCAGACCTCGTCACCATTGCACAGGCTTACGGCGAGTACGGCGACACCGCATGGCATGAGCTGTGCGTGGGCTGCGAACAGGCTGGCAGTACCACCGATTACGATGCCTACTATGCTGCCCAGAGCCGCTATGAGCTGGTCCAGTCCATGAAGGAGGAAACCCCGGTTTATAACCTCTACAGCTTCAACTACAAGGACGGCACCACGACCGTGATCGCAGAGAACCTGCTGGCGGCCGTGAACTACCAGAACACGATCTTCTACTACGGCGCAGACGCCCTCACCGGCACCATGACCGTGGACGATGTGATGAACAGCGACGGCAGCGACTATCTGGAAGATATCATGGAACCGGCCAATGTGCATGTGTATAACATGGATACGGGCAAGACCGTGAACATGTCCAAGACCTTCCTTGAGGCCATTGCCGAACTGGACGATGCCGCCATGGTGGGCGATTACGTCCTGGTTGAGGACAGCGACGAGGATACCCTGTACGCTGCCAAGGTCAGCGGCAATGTCATCGGCAGCCTGGAGATCGTGTCGGATGACGCTTCCATCTGCAGCGTGGAAGACGGTGTGCTGTACTACGTTGCGAACAAGTACGACAGCAACGGCACCTCTTATGTGGACCTGTACACCTACGCGAACGGCAAGTCCACCCGCGCGGCGCAGGACATCGCAGCCGATTACGCAACGGTGTACGAGGACGGCCAGCTGCTGGTGCACACCGGTTATAACAGCTACGACGACAAGGAAATCGCACTGATCGCCAAGGACGGCACCCGCACCGTGATCGCGGACGGCGTGAGCTGGGTCCGCCGCGTGGATAAGAACACCACGCTGTACATCTCGGACAACGATCTGTACAGCTACGACGGCAAGGAGAAGACCCGCCTGCTCACCGATGTGGACCAGATGTGGTGCAGAGATACGCTGGCCGGGACCACCATTGATCTGGGCTGGTACGGCTATTAAGATTCAGCGAAAAGGAGACGCAACCATGGCATTTTTCGATGAAATGAAGAACCGGGTCACCCAGGCGAGCCAGAGCGCGGCCAAGAGTGCCAAAGAGTTTTCGGAGATCACCCGGCTGAACGGCGAGATCTCGGATGCAGAAAGCCGCATCAACCAGCTCTACAATCAGATCGGCTATGAGGTGTACTGCGCCTACAGCGCACACCCCCTGCCCGAAGCAGCCGATCTCATCGAGCAGGTGAATGCCCTGCACGATAAGATCGAGAACTGCCGGATGCAGATCCAGACCATCAACGCAGCCAGCCGCTGCCCCAACTGCGGCGCAAAGATCCGCCCGGGCATGGCCTTCTGTTCCGGCTGCGGTGCACGGCTGGTCCAGGCAGAGCCTGCCCAGCCCGCCGCACAGGCTTTCTGCCAGAACTGCGGCGCGCCGCTGGCCCCGGGTGCAGCCTTCTGCACCAGCTGCGGCACACGGGTGGAGCAGCCCGCGGCTCCCACCCCGGCTCCCGCTCCCGCCCCGGCAGCTCCGGCACAGTCGGCGGCATTTGCCCCGGCACCCTCGTTCCAGCAGCCCGCCCAGCCCGTGCAGCAGCCGGTCCAGCAGCCTGCCCAGCCGGCAGCCCCGCAGACCTCGGTCTGCCCCAGCTGCGGTGAGCCCATCCCGGCGGATGCGACCTTCTGCATCAACTGCGGCGCAAAGCTGGACTGAGCCAACGAGTTATAAAGAGCATACCCCACATCACGGGAGGATGGAATGGATAGACCGAAACCTCTGACCGCAAACGCCGGGCAGGACGCCGCATACCTCGGCATGCGTGTGAACCTCATCGGCGAGAACGGCCACATCGACGCGCTGCTGCTGCCCCGGGTGGCAGAAGGCAAATATCGTTTTTCCCAGGCGGGCAGCGGCTTCCTTTCCATCGAAGCGCTGGGCGGCCAGTGGTATCTGTGCTGCGACGCGGCCACCTGCTTTGTGGGCGCGCAGTCGGTGGACTGCCGCCAGACGCCGCTGGCACTGCGGCAGATGTACTTCCTGCGCAATGCGGGTCGCCAGTATATCCTGTATGCCGAGACCATCACCAAGGCGTCCAGCGTGTTCCGCAACTACCGTGCACGCTACAATGTGCCCATCCGCTTTGGCCGCGACAACACCAACGATATCGTCAGCTCCAACGGCTTCGTCAGCCACCACCATGCCGTCTTCCGTCTCACCGAGCGCGGCTGGGAGGTGCAGGACCTGGAGAGCGCCAACGGCGTTTACGTCAACCACTGCCGCGTGAGGGGCACCGCCGCGCTGAAGCTGGGCGATGTGGTCTACCTGATGGGCCCCCGCGTCATCGTCGGCACGGACTTTCTGTCCATCTGCTCCGGTGATACCAAAATGTACGTCAGTCCGTCGGTGCTGCCGGTGCTGGACCCGCCCCGCGGTGACGTGGGCGTTGCCACCGGTGCCCGCCGCGGCGGGCTGTACAACCGCGGTCCCCGCAGCCGTTATTCCATGGAGTGGCCGGCCATCGCAGTGGATGCGCCGCCCATGCCCATGAACTCGGACAAGATGCCGCTGGTGCTGCGCATGGGTTCGTCGGCCGTCATGGGCGGCCGCTCCATCATGATGGGCAGCTACAGTATGGCCCTCACCTCGCTGGTCTTCCCCTTCCTGACCCAGCGCTACACCGAAAAGGAGCGCAAGGAATATGAGGCCCGCCGTCTGGAAAAATACGGCGAATATCTGGAAGCCAAAAAGCAGGAGATCGAAAAAGAGTGCAAGCACGAATACGACGTGCTGAACGCCAACTACCCGAACATGTCCAGCGTGCTGGGCTACTTCGAGAGCATGGTCTCCCGCCTGTGGGAGCGCCGCAACACCGACGACGACTTCCTCACTTTGCGCATCGGCTCCGGCACGGTGCCCATGCGCGCCGCGCTGGAGTACCCGCAGGAGCGCTTTGAGATGGAGCAGGACACGCTGGAAGCGCAGATGTATGCGCTGGTGCAGCAGACCTACGTCATCCCCAAGGCCCCGGTGATGACCTCCCTGCTGGAGGACTACGTCTGCGGCGTGGTGGGCGACCGGCCCTATGTGCTGGCCTTTGTGCGCAGCCTGGCGGCCCAGCTCATGATGACCCACAGCTACGACGAGGTGAAGTGCATCTTCCTGCTGGAAAAGGAAGAACTGCCCGCCCTGAACGAGGTGCGCTACCTGCCCCATGTGTGGAACAACGAGCGCACCATCCGCTTCCTGGCCACCAGCCAGCCCGGCGCCAGCGCCATCGGCGAATACCTGCGCCGGGAGATGGAGGGGGCCTTCGGCGCAAAAGCGGATGTGGCGAAATACCGCCGCACCCACCCGCACTATGTGGTGTTTGCGCTGAGCAAATCCCTTTACGATAACCTGGAAGTGCTGAAGGATGTGCTGGCCGAAGACCACAACGTGGGCCTTTCGGTGGTGGCCGCCTTTGAGCAGCAGCCCAAGGAGAGCACCCGCATCTTCCGCATGAGCTCCACCGGCACCCATCAGGCCTACGACCTGCTGCACCCGGACCAGCCGCCCCAGGAGTTCGCGCTGGACCGCTACGGCGAGGACCGCTACCTGGCCAGCATGAAAAAGCTGGCCAACACCAGCCTGATGACCATCGCAGGCAGCTACAGCCTGCCCAAGACCTTCACCTTCCTGGAGATGTTCGGCGTGGGCAAGGTGGAACACCTGAACCTGCTCAAGCGCTGGGCCGACAGCGACCCCACCCGCAGCCTGGCTGCGCCGGTGGGCGTGGGCACCGACGGCGAACTGTTCATGCTGGACCTGCACGAAAAGCGTCAGGGCCCCCACGGCCTGGTGGCCGGCATGACCGGCTCCGGCAAGTCGGAGTTCATCATCACCTACATCCTGTCCATGGCGGTCAACTTCAGCCCCGACGAGGTGGCCTTCCTGCTCATCGACTACAAGGGCGGCGGCCTGGCCGGTGCCTTTGAGGATAAGGCCCGCGGCATCCATCTGCCGCATCTGGTGGGCACCATCACCAACCTGGACGGTGCCGCCATCTCCCGCTCGATGATCTCCATCGAGAGCGAGCTGAAACGCCGCCAGCGCATCTTCAACGAGGCGAAAAGCCGCTGCAACGAAGGCACGCTGGACATCTACGATTATCAGCGCCTGTACCGCGCCCACCGGGTGGAGGAACCCCTGCCGCACCTGTTCATCATCTCGGACGAGTTTGCCGAGCTGAAAAGCCAGCAGCCGGAGTTCATGGACAAGCTGATCAGTACCGCCCGCATCGGCCGAAGCCTGGGCGTCCACCTGATCCTGGCCACCCAGAAGCCCTCCGGCGTGGTCAACGACCAGATCTGGAGCAACACCAAGTTCCGCGTCTGCCTGCGCGTGCAGGACACCGGCGACAGCCAGGACATGCTCAAGCGCCCGGACGCCGCCAGCCTGAAGGACACCGGCCGGTTCTACCTGCAGGTGGGCTACAACGAATACTTCGCCATGGGCCAGTCCGCATGGTGCGGCGCCGAATACATCCCGCAGGACGAAGTGGTCCAGCAGAAGGACGAATCGGTGCAGGTCATCGACGACACGGCCCAGACTCTGCTGGTGGCAAAGCCCATCAAGAAAAAGAAAAAGGCCGAGTCCAAGCAGATCGTGGCGGTGGTGCAGTACCTGTCCGAGATGGCAAAGCGCGAACACATCATCCCGCGCACCCTGCTGCCGCCCCCGCTGCCCACCATGCTGACGCTGGCGCAGCTGCAGGAGCGCTTCCCCGGCAAGACGCCGGAAAAGATCTCGGCCCTCGTGGGCATGATCGACGACCCGGGCAAGCAGGAACAGTACCCGATGGAGCTGGACCTGCAGAGCACCCACAACCTGCTGCTGGTGGGCGAAAGCGGCTGCGGCAAGACGGCCATGATCCAGACCATGCTGCTGAACCTGGCCCAGCGCTATACGCCCGAGCAGGTCAACTTCTACATTCTGGATTTCTCCAGCAAGCTGCTGACCCAGTTCCGCCGCATCCCGCACTGCGGCATCGTGCTGACCGACGAGGACGAGCCGTCCATCGACCGCCTGTTCGAGATGATCACCGACGAGACCAAGCGCCGCCAGAAGCTGTTCGCGCAGGCCGAGGTGAACAGCTACGAGGCCTACTGCCGGGTGGAAAAACTGCCCCTGTGGGTGGTGGTGATCGACGGCGTGGTCAACTTTACCAGCATCAAGAAGGGCAACTTCTACTACAGCACCATCCACGATTTCATGCGTGACGGCGCGCCCTACGGCATCAAATTCGTGCTGGCAGGCGGCCATTACAACGAGTTCAGTATGCGTGTGCGGCAGGAAGCAAGCGAGCACATCGGCATGAACCAGAAGGACAAGTACGGCTACTTCGACATTCTGGGCTGCAAGACCGAATATCTGCCGCCCTGCCTGCCGGGCCGCGGCCTGTGCATCTGGGAGGAGCAGCCGCTGGAGTTCCAGGGCGCGATCCTTTCGGACAGCGAGGACCAGCAGGCCGCCGCACAGCAGCTGCGTGCCGCGCTGGACGAGATCGCGGCCCGCGATGCAGCATACCCCCCGGCCATGCGTCTGCCGATGGTGGAAGAAGGCCAGAGCTACGCAGAATTCTGCGAAAAGTTTGCGCCCATGCGCATCCCGCTGGGCTACAACCTCTCGGATGCAAAGCCGGTGGCGCTGCCGCTGCGCCAGACCTTCTCGCTGACGGTCTACAACGGCAACCCGGCCGGTGCCGAGCACATCGTGAGCACCCTGCTGCAGGCGTACTGCCGCGAGCACATGGAGCTGTTCATTGTGCGCCGCAACTTCAACAGCATCTATGCAGACGGTTCGGACCTGCTGCAGCAGCTGCAGGCGCAGACCAAGGTCACCCTGTTCGAGCAGGATAAGGAGACCGGCCTGCAGGAGCTGTTCGAGCGCCTGATGGCGATCATGGGTGAGCGCATGCAGCTGCGCAACGAGTTCGTGCAGCAGAACGGCCTGACCCGTGGCGACCCGCAGAACACGGTGCGTGCCTTTGAGTATATCCATGCCCACAGCACGCCGCTGATGGTAATCTTTGAAAACTACTACGAGTTTGCAAAGTCGCTGTACGACGGCCAGGCGGTGATGTTTGCCGAGCTGTTCCGTGCGCAGGACCCGAACACGACCAGCAAGAAGAACAACGGCTATGGCTACAACATCTACTATACGGCCTGCTTCGGCCCCGGCGAATATACGCTGACGGCGGCCCAGACGCCGATGGCAGACTGCTTCAACCCCCAGAAGTTCACCCTGATGTTCGGCGGCCAGCTGGACAAATGCGGCGCCGTTCCGCTGCCGCGGGATTACCTGGCGATCAACGAGCCGGATGAGCACTACAACCACTGCGTGATGTATTATCAGGGCAGGCTGGCCGGGCTCTCGCTGCCCTGCGGCGAGCTGGTGCATGTGGAACCCGACCCGGATGAAGTGCCGATCATTTGAGAAAGCAAGGAGAATTGACCATGGCTGACAGAAAGAGTGTCCAGACCGAAGGCTATCAGCTGGAGCTGGAACACCTGACCCAGGAGAAAAAGCTGATGCAGCAGCTGCTGCAGATGTGCACCGAGCAGTATGCAGAGGTCTGCGAGCGCTTCCCCGAAGAAGATGCGATGAAGATCCACAAGGATTACCTCAAAAAGCAGCTGGGACGGTATCAGCACTGCGTCCGGATCGCAGAGTGGCGCGCCAAGAAGCTGCGCGGCATCACCTTTGGCCGCGAGGAATATCCCACGTTCTGCGAGAAGTTCCCGGCTGGCCGCATTCCGCTGGGCTACGACGACCAGAGCGATAACCCCATCGCCCTGCCGCTGCGGCAGATGTTCTCCCTCTCGGTGGTGGTGAAGGAGCCGGAGACCCGGGAAAAGGTCTACGCAAACCTTCTGGAAGCCTATGCCCGCGAGGGGATGCAGGTGATGGTCTTCAAGAAAAAGAAGAACAGCCTGTTCGGGGAGGGCTCGCCCCTGCTGCAGGCCTACCAGAAGCGCACCGACATGATCCTGCTGGAAGCTGCGGCAGAGGATGGCAAGCGTCTGGTCGATAAACTGACAAAAGAAATGCAGAAACGCGCGGACCTGAAGCGTAAATACTGCAAGGAGCATGATCTGGATGCGGCCGATCCGACTTCTGCATTGAAGGCCTTTGACTTCATCCGCAGCAAAACGAAGCCGCTGATGGTCTGGTTCGAAGCTTTTGAGGAGCTGGAGACCATATTCACAGCAGAGGACAAAGCATCGCTGGGTGCATTGTTTGCGGCAGGCGGCAAGCAGGAAGAAATGACGGATCACGCCAACCTGCAGCGAGGCCGCGGCTACAACCTGTATTATACCGGCTGCTTCAAGGAAGGCTTTTCCCAGTGCGGGCAGCAGCGGGATGATTCCCTGCTGGAGCAGTTCAACCCCCAGCAGCACATCCTGCGCTTCAACGAGGAGCCGGAGGAAAAATGTTTCGCCCGCTGGGAGGAGTACCAGTACGGCATCCCCGGCAAGACCCAGTGCAGCTGCATCATGACCTACAACGGCGAAGATTACTGCATCACGATGCCCTGCGGCACCCACGAGGAAGAAAACCCGGACGATCTGAACATTTTCACGCTGGACCTGTAAGGCGGAGAACGGCATGGATAAGCTTTTGCTGACCATCGAAGTCCCTTCGGTGGAACAAATATTCGATTTTACGGCCCCCAAGACCATCACGCCGGGCCTGATGCGCGAACTGCTGTATCAGGTGCTGGCAGAGCTGACGGGCGGGGCCTACATCCCTTCCGGCGCAGAACTGCTGTGCCGGCGCGAAGACCGGAAGGTCTTGCCCACGGAAGTATCGCTGGAAGACAGCGGTGTACAGATGGGCGACCATCTGATCCTGTTCTGAAACAGTGAGGACCCATGGATTATTACATCGACGAGCTCTACGAAGGCTGTGTGAGCGAACTGAATACCCTGTATCAGCTGTTGGAGCAGGACAAAGACGAACTATCAGGCTGTGTGGGTGGAGAACTGCTGGACGCGTACAGAAAAAATACAGATCTCCTTCTGCAGCAGCTTGATGGAATACAAAAAGATCTGCGCATCATTTTTGATGTCTGATCGAAAACACATTTAATTGGAGGTATTGTACTATGGCAGCAACTACAGCAATGAACATTGATAGCCAGCGCGGCGGCCAGTGGTGTGACGCAGTGGAGCAGATCAACAACAAGGTCCAGCAGATCATGAGCGAGGTCGCTCAGATCGTCGAGGATCTGGGCAACTCCGACGAGGGCGGCAGCATCGGCGAAAAGCTTGTGAAGGCAGCAGCCGGCTATGTGCAGAAGTTCGGCCAGATGGTTGAGCAGTTCGTAAATGTTGTAACAACAATTGCTGAACAAATCGGAAAAGCGGTCCAGTTTGCACAAAAGGTCATCGGTGTTATTTCGACTGTGGCGAAGATCGTGGCAGTATTTGTCTGATCCTGATATGGTGTGGCTTAAAAGCGAAAGGAGCACATTATTATGGCAACAAATTTTGAAAGCATCAAACTGAACTTCAAATCCAGTGCATACTCCACCGCTGTCACCCAGCTGGAGTCCAAAATGAAGGAACTGGAATCGGCTCGCAGCGAGTATGACCAGCGCCGCAGCGAGATCCCCCAGTTCTGGGATGGCGATGCACGAGACGAAGCCTATGAGGTCATCGGTCAGAACATTGAGAACGTCAAGACCGCTTACAAGGCCGTGGAAGAAAACATGAAGGCCTTCAAGGAAGCAGACGAGAGCGCAAACAACATTGCAAGCGAGACCAAGCAGAAGCTGGAAGACGCCCGCAAGAAAGTGCAGAGTCTGTTCCAGTCCTGATGGAATTTTATCTAAACCCCGAGCGGCTGGAACAGCGCAATGAAAACGTGCGCGAACAGCTGCGCCATGTCCGGCGCTTTTCCGAGCTTGTCCGGCAGAGCAAAAAGATCGACACCATGCACCAGAAGGAGCTGATCCGGATTCAGCAGCGCCTGGACCGCATGGAGCGGAATCTGTCGCAACTGATCACTGCGACCGACGACGCACTGGCCGAATATGCAAAGCTGCAGCAGGAAATGAAGGATGATATGGCCCAGCTCAGGCACGATGCGACCCAGCTGTTTACATGACGTGAGTGTTGGGCGGCTCGCCGCAATACCATTTGCAGGCGGGCCGCTTTTTTTATCAGAACGATTTGAGGATAAGGAAGGTACGCGAAACCATGCGGACACTGAAACGAACGGCGGTATTCCTTTTGACCCTGCTGTGGCTGGCGGGGTGCGGGCTGTGCAGTTTTGCAGCGGGCGATCAGCCGGTGCTGTGGGCGGCGCAGACCGAGCAGAGCGCGGTGCTGTATCTGCCGCAGTCCGGTGATGTGACCGAATGCCTTGTGGGCAGCGTGAAGTGCACCGGCGTCCAGTCCAAGGCCATCTCGGAGCTGGAGCACCCCATCCACACGCTGATCTTACTGGATAACTCCCTCTCCATCCCGAAGGAGAGCCGGGAGACCATCTCCAAAATTCTGGACAACCTGGTGGGCAACCGGATGCAGGGCGAACTGTATACCATTGCCACCATTTCCGATGATATCCGCTATCTCTGCTCTGCCGAAAGCGATTATCTCTCGCTGGGCAGTGCCATTGACGGCATTACATATGAAAACCAGAACACCCAGCTGACCGACCGCGTCTATGAGGCGGTGCAGAAGCTGTATGATGCCGACCCCACCCAGCTGTGCCGGGTGGTCATCATCTCGGACGGCGTGGACGACAAGCAGATCGGCTACACCCGCACTGAGCTGGAAAACCTGCTGCGCAGCTGCGGCTACCCCATCTACACGGTGGGCTGCGGCCCCAACGACACGGCTGAGCGCAAAACAAAGCTGGAAAACCTGTTCGCGCTCTCCCGCGTGAACCGAGGCCAGTCCTGGTATCTGGCCGAGACCAACGACACCTTTGCCATCGCAAAGGGCATCTGTGAGTACAACGGTGCCCAGCGGGTCACCGCGAAGCTGCCGGACGAGGTGTGTGACGGCTCCACCCGGGCCATTCAGGTCACCTGCGGCGGCACCGGCTACAGCACCCAGCTGAAGATGCCCTTCGTGGCGGCCTCGGAACCGGCTTCGTCGGTCAGCAGCGCCCCGGCCTCGTCGGCCGTGGAGCCGGTGCAGGACAACTCCAACCAGACGAGGATGCTCCTCCTGCTGGCCGGTGCGGGCGCTGCGGTGGTGATCGTGCTGGTGGTGGTCTTCGTGGTGCTGGGCCGCAAAAAGAAGGCCGACGCCAAAAAGAAGGACGCCCCCAAGGACCCGCCGCTGCCCGCCCGCCACGGCACCGTGGTGGTCACGGTGGACGATGACACCCCCGGCGTGCAGAAGACCTGGAACGCTGAAAAGCGCCCTGCCCCGGCCCCGGTACGGCCAAAGCCCCAGCCGGTGCCGCCGCCCCAGCCCGTGGACCCCGGCGATGCCACGGTGCGCATGTTCGGCCGCAGCACTCCCTTCGGCGAGACTGCGGCGGCCGGGGCCCGCACCCCGGTGCTGCGCCTGACCGACCTGAACAACGCGGCCAACACCTACGAAGTGCCGCTGGACGGCATCGTGACCATCGGCCGCAGCGCCGGCTGCCGCCTGGTGCTGAGCCGCCCCTCGGTCTCCCACAGCCAGTGTGACATCTTTGTGCAGAACGGCCGTGTGTGCATCACCAACCGCAGCGCCACCAACCCCACCTGCGTCAACGGTCACCCGGTGGGCACGGCTTCCCCGCTGCCGGACGGCTGCGTGCTGACCATGGGCAACGAGAAAATGAAGGTGGTGATCGTCTGACCATGCTGCAGGGTGGAGTATTGTGCAAGACCGGCCTGAAGCGCAAGGTCAACCAGGACCGCGCCGGGATGCTGGCAGACGGCGACACCTGCCTGTGCTACATCGCGGACGGCATGGGCGGCCACTACGCCGGAGAAAAGGCCAGCGGCCTCATCGCCCAGTCGCTGACCGACTGGTGGGACGGCTGCCACGAGGCCGCGCGCCGGATGCCGCTGCAGGAGCTGGCCGAGCACTTCAAAGAATTGCTGGACGGCTGCGCATCCCAGCTCAACCGCGAGATCCCGGAGGACGAATACTGCGGGTCCACCATCGTGCTGCTGTGGCTGAACGGCGGGCAGTACCTGCTGCTGACGGCGGGCGACAGCCGCTGCTACCGGCTGCGGCGGGGGCTGCTGCGCACCGAGTTCTGCCAGATGAGCACCGACGACGTCTACCACGCCAAAGGCCCCGAGGACGCGGCGCTGGAAGGCAAGCTGACCAACTGCATCGGCTCCCAGTACACGGCGCACTACACCGTGCAGACCGGCACGGCCGAGCGCCGCACCCTGTTCGCGCTGTGCAGCGACGGCGTTTACCGCTGCTGCCCGCCGGTCTCGCTGCAGGCAGAGCTGGCCGAGGCTTTCCGCACCGACGACCTCAAGCCGGTGCTGGACCGCATCAGCGCCATCGTCTGCTCCCACGGCGCACCGGATAACTATTCGCTGGTCGTGGCGCAGATCAAATAACCGAAACATCGGCAGGAGGAATTTCATGGATTATCAGATCTCCTATGCCTGCATGAGCCACATCGGCAGGCGCCGGCGCATGAACCAGGACAACTTCCTGTGCGGCGGCATCTATGCAAAGCCGGATCAGCCCGGCCGGGGCCGCGCGCCCATCACCGGCAGCGTCACCTCGGCGCAGACCTCCCTGTTCGGCGTGTTCGACGGCATGGGCGGCGAGGAACGGGGTGAGATGGCTTCCTACCTTGCGGCAAAGGCAGCCTTCAGCACCCTGCGCAGCGGCACGCCCCGCCAGACGCTGGAGGCGGTGTGCCAGAACGCGAACCTGGACATCTGCCATTTCATCGAGGAGAACGGCCTGGGCACCTGCGGCACCACCGCCGCCATGCTGCTGCTGACGGCAAACGGCGTGAGCGCGTGCAACATAGGCGACAGCAAGATCTTCCGTCTCAGTGCAGGCAGCCTGTACCAGATCTCGGAAGATCACCTTTCCATCGCGCCCTACGGCGAGAAAGCGCCCCTGTCCCAGTATCTGGGCATCCCGCCGGAGGAGCTGACCATCTGCCCGTATTACGCCGAGCTGCCCTATGCGGACCAGGACAAATATCTGCTGTGCTCCGACGGCCTGACCGACATGGTCCCGCCCGAAGACATCGCCCGCATCCTGGCAAAGTTCCCGGCGGAGCAGGCGGCGCAGATCTTGCTGCAGAACGCGCTGGACAACGGCGGAAAAGATAATGTGACCCTGATCGTGCTCGAGATCGGGCGGCCCACTGCGACCGGGCTGCTGGACCGGATCAGGAATCTGTTTTAATGGAGGAGGAACCAAACATGACCCAGGAAATTGAAAAGATCTGGCCCGAATGGAAGGTCGTGGAGCGGATCGGCAGCGGTGCCTACGGCTCGGTCTACAAGGCCGTGCGCAGTGACCACAACCTGACCAGCAGCGCCGCCATCAAGGTGATCTCCATCCCGAAGGACGCTTCGGAGATGGAATCCCTGCGCTCGGACGGCATGACCCAGGACGGCACCCGCACCTACCTGCAGGGCATCGTGGATGACTTCGTCAACGAGATCCAGCTCATGGAGACCCTGAAGGGCATCCAGAACATCGTCAGCGTCGAGGACTACAAGGTGGTGGAGCGCACCGGCGAGATCGGCTGGGATATCTACATCCGCATGGAGCTGCTCACCCCCTTCAACGACTGGAAGGGCACCCGCACCCTCTCGGAGGCCGAGGTCATCCGTCTGGGCATCGACATCTGCTCGGCGCTGGAGATCTGCGAGAAAAAGCAGATCATCCACCGCGACATCAAGCCCGAGAACATCTTCATCAACGAGTTCGGCTTCTTCAAGCTGGGCGATTTCGGCATCGCGCGCAAGCTGTCCGGCACCCGGGGCGGCCAGTCCATCAAGGGCACCTATAACTACATGGCACCGGAAGTGGCCAGCGGCACCAACTACGACGGCCGGGTGGACATCTACTCGCTGGGCATCGTGCTGTACCGCCTGCTGAACAACGACTGCCTGCCCTTCGTGCCCAGCCAGCAGCTGATGCTGGACCAGAAGGCCCGCACCGACGCGCTGAACCGCCGCCTGCGCGGTGATGCGCTGCCGGCCCCGGTGAACGCCTCCCGCGATCTGGCAAACCTGGTGCTGTGCGCCTGCGCGCACAACCCGGACGCCCGCTTCCGCTCGGCGGCGGTCATGAAGCGCGCATTGCAGAACCTGCAGAGCGGTGCCCAGCCCGCGCGCCCGGCCCAGCCTGCTGCGCAGCCCGCAGCCGCCGCTGCACCGCGGGTCCGCGTGAACACCCGTTCTTCGCAGCCGCAGCCGCGCCCGGCGGCCCAGCCTGCGGACGAAAAGACCACCCGCATCGTGCCCGGCCCGGCCCCGGCGGCACAGCCCCAGTCGGAGCCTACCATGCGGGTCCCGCAGCCCCAGCCCCAGCCGGAACCCGCCCCCGAGACCGGCAAGAAGGGCAAAAAGGCCAAGAAAGAAAAGAAGAAAAAGAAGGGCGGCAAGGCCAAGTGGATCCTGCTGCTGATTTTGGTGCTGCTCATCGCGGCAGCGGCCGTGGTGGTGCCCTCGCTGCTGACGGACAACGGCGAGAGCATCCCGCTCATCGGCGGTGCCATCAGCGAGGCCAACGCCGAGAACGCCCGCAAGCAGGACATTGAGTCCATCCTGGCGGATGCCGCCACCTACGCCGACGCAGGCGACTACACCAACGCCCTGCGCACCCTGTCCGGCGGCCTGAACAAGTACCCCGAGGACGCAGAACTCACCGCAAAGCAGACCGAATACACCGAGGCGCTGGCCGCCAAGAACAAGCAGGACGCCCTGGACCAGGCCGCCCAGTACGCCGCCGCCGGGGACTACAAGTCCGCGCTGGAGACGGTGCAGGAAGCCCAGAAGCTGCTGGGCAGCGACGCCGACTTCCTGCAGAAGACCGCCGAGTACACCGAAAGCTACAAGAGCGCAGCCCTCGAGACGGCAGCACAGTATGAAAAGACCAGCGACTACCTGAACGCCTACAAGACCATCCAGACCGCGATGGATCTGGTGGGCAGCGATTCCTCGCTGAACGTCAAGCTCTCGCTCTATGCGCAGAACTACGCCTCCGCCGTCGCCGCCCAGGCGGATGAGAAGATCGCCGCCAAGGACTTCGCCGGGGCCCGCACCCTGCTGACCAACGCCCTGAAGGAGCTGCCCGGCAACGCCACCCTGACTGCAAAGATGACCCAGGTGTCCTCCTCGCAGCCGGTGTCCCTGTCCACCCTGTCCGTGCTGAACGGCGGCTGGGACTGGAACGCCACCGCCCCGGAAGACCCCTTCGGCAACGATTACTCCGACGCCGTGAACTATGCGGTTCTGGGTGATAACTGGTATTCGTGGCAAAACTACTCTGCGGAATACCGAATTTATAAAAACTATTCTTCGATCACATTCGACCTGGTGCCTTACAAGAATATTTCGACCGATGGCACCGGCTATGTACAAGTCTATGCTGACGATGTGCTGGTGCAGACCTCGCCGGTCGTCGGCCAGAAGACCGACCAGATTACGGTAACAGCAGACATTACCGGCGCAGATTACCTGAAGCTGGAATTGCACCTGAAGGATGGCGGTGTGCTCATTCTCTCGAATGTGCAGCTGTGGCCGTAAACATTGCGTTTTGACCGGAATGAATTGAACACGGAGGAAAACTTGCGATGAAATTCTGTACCGAATGTGGGACCAAAGCGGACTTTGACGAGCAGAAGTTCTGCAAAGTCTGCGGCCATAAATTCCCGGAAGCCGCCCCTGCCCCCCAGCCGGACCTGCCGGAGGACGACCCCAACGATCAGACCATCTCGTCGGCTCCTTTCTGGAGCGCGCCGTCGATGCACTCCGCTGCGCCGGAACAGGCCCCTGCCCCGGCAGAGGCCCCGGCGGAAGTCGAAGCCCCGGCGGCTGCGCCGGAGCCCTATGAAACGCTGGAGGAGGACAACGGCCCCACCATCAGCCCGGCAACGAGCGGCGCGAAGTCCTTCCACCGGGCGGCTTCCCTCAGCCCGGAACCCGCTGCCCCGGTGGAGCCTGCCGCCCCTGCGGACGACGCGACCGTCTTCACCCCGGTGGAGCCCGCCGCCCCTGTGTATGATACGGCGGCTTACGCCCCGAACGGCCCCGCTGCGCCCGCAGGCGATGAGACGGTGCGGGCCTTCCTCCCGCCGCAGGACGATGACTACAGCATCGGCGTGAGCGCCCCGGCGGCCCCCGCAGCCGATTTCTTTGCCCCGGAGGCAGGCGGCGGTGTGCCGCCCATGCCGCCGGAGCCCGTGGCAGAGGCCCCGGCCCGCAAAAAGAAGTCCCCTATCTTGCTGATCGTCTTGCTGGTGGTGCTGGCCGCACTGCTGGCCGTTGGCGGCTTCTTCGTCTGGAAGAAGCTGAGCGTCAGCAAGGATGTGAGCATCGGCGGTGTTTCCTACAGCATCGAGGACACCACCGAGCTCGCCGTGCAGGACCCCACAGACGAAGACTGGGCCGCCCTGTGCTCCCTGCCGAACCTCACCAGCCTGACCATCACCGGCAGCGGCAGCACCGCGCTGGACGAGAACAAGCTCACGAAGCTCACCGCCCTGCAGAAGCTGGAACAGCTCTCCGCCGACGGTGTCACCTTCCCGGACGGCGTGTCCGAGCTGGCGAACCTGGATGCACTGGACACTCTGGCGCTGACCAACTGCCAGCTCACCAGTGAGCAGTGCAACGGCCTGGACGGCCTGCATGGCCTGCGCAAGCTGAACCTTGCAAACAACCAGCTCACCGATCTTTCCTTCCTGCAGGGCCTGACCGGCCTGCAGGAGCTGGATGTTTCCGGCAACCAGATCGTGGATTACAGCCCCCTCACCGCCCTGACGGGCCTGACCACCCTCAGCGTGGACCAGTGCCAGGTGCAGGTGCTGAGCACCCTCCCGGCCCTTGCCAGCCTCACCGTGGGCGGCAAGCCCATTGAGGATACCGCCGCCTATCTGAAAGAGCAGAAGGAGACGGTGGACCTCTACAACAGCGTCATCGGCTGGTTCGAAAGCGGCGATTACAACACTCTGAAGGTGGTGCTGCAGCAGTTCACGAATGCCGATTCTCTGGGCGGCGCGGTGCTGTCCTATGTCAACGGCTGGCTGATGGGCAGCGGCACCGAGTGGGATGCCATCAAGTCCAGCCTGCCCGCAGGCGCCAAGGAAGTTCTGGTGGACACCACCGGCCTGTACTACGGCCAGGTGGTGGACGGCAAGCGCTCCGGCGAAGGCATCCAGCTGTTCGCGGGCAATTACAGCGTCTACAACGGCCAGTGGTCCAACGACCTGCCCAACGGCACCGGCACTTACCGCAAGACTGCCGCCGACGGCACCACGCTGGAGTTCACCGGCACCTATGCCGACGGCTATGAGAACGGCACCATGACCTTCAAGGCCACCAACAGCACCGGCAGCCAGTCCGGCACCTACACCGCCGCCAACGGCAGCCGCACCACGGTGCGCCAGATCAGCGACAGCCAGTACGCCTTTGTCCAGTTCGACAACGTCTACTGGTACGATGCTTCCCCGGACGGCCACGGCGTGGCTGTGGGCAAGATCGCCTATCAGGAGGAGCAGGCCATGGAGATCCTGCCGGAGCCGGACCCCGTCCCGGCGGCATCGTCTTCCTCCGGCTCGGGCAGCGGCTCGGGCGGCCGCGGCTCCAGCTCGGGCAGCGGTTCTTCCGGCGGCGGCAGCTCGGCCCCGGCAGCCAGCACCCCGCCGGCCAGCAGCTCTGCGTCGTCCGATTCCGGTGACGACAGCGGCTCCTGGACGGCAGACGATATCTGGAACGTTGTGCAGCTGACGAAGGATATTATTGATATGTTCAGCTGATCCCGCATCGGCCTGAGCGCAAACGGCCTGCTTTTTGTCCGCGTGGGATAAGGCGGGCCGTTTATTTTCAAGACGAGGAGACATCATGGAGAAGGAATATTACCAGCGCTATGAGCCGTTTTTCGGCGAGTGGAGGCTGGGGCGGTTCATCGGCGCGGGCAGCTACGGCAAGGTGTTCGAGATCGAGCGCCGCGACGCCCTGGGCACCGTGAGCACCAGCGCCATGAAGGCGCTGACCATCCCTTCCTCGCAGGATGAGCTGGACGCGATCCTGGCCAGCGGCATGGACGAGGAAGGCGTGTCCGACTACTTCCAGAAATATGTCGATGACATCAAAAAGGAGATCGCCCTGATGCAGCGGCTCAAGGGCCACAGCACCATCGTCAGCTATGAGGACCACCGGGCCTACCCCCACCCAGACGGCCGCGGGTGGGATATCCTCATCCGCATGGAGCTGCTCCGGCCCATCAACGACGACCTGCGCCGGCAGAAGATCTTCACCCGGGCCGAGGTCCTCCGCCTGGGCATCGACCTGTGCAGCGCGCTGGAAGTGTGCCAGAAAAACAACATCATCCACCGGGACATCAAGCCCGGCAACATCTTCCTTTCCCGGGAGGGCAGTTTCAAGCTGGGCGATTTCGGCGTGGCCCGCATCGCCAGCGCGTCCATGGCGGCCTCCACCCGGGCGGGCACCGTGAACTACATGGCCCCGGAGGTGTTCCAGGGCAGGCGCTACACAAGCAGCGTGGACATCTACTCGCTGGGGCTGGTGCTCTACCAGCTGCTGAACATGAACCGGATGCCCTTCTATCCGCCCCCGCCGCAGAACATCACGCCGGACCAGCAGGAGCACGCCCGCGCCCGGCGTTTTTCCGGCGAGCCCCTGCCGCCCCCGGCTCAGGCAGACCCGGCCCTTGCGGCGGTGGTGCTCAAGGCCTGCGCCTGGGACCCTGCGGCCCGCTATGCGAGCCCTGCCCAGATGCGGCAGGCGCTGGAAGCGCTGACTGCGGCACCTGCCCCGGCCCGGGAGGGACCGCGCCCCGCCGAGACGTCGGCCCCGCAGCCCGTTCCGGCCCCCGGCCCGGCCCCGAAAAAGGCCCACGGCTTCCACGCCCCGGCCAAAACCCTTGCCCCGCTGCCGCCCCGGCCTGCCGAGGAGCCCCCGGCGGAAGGGCCCGCGCCTGCCCCGGAAAGGGACCCCGGCGAGACGGTCCTTCTGCTGCGCTGGCAGGAAAAGCCGCGCACCCCGGAAGGCGCATCCCCTGCCGCCGGGCCAAAGGCGGCACCCCCGCTGACTGCGCCCAAAAAGCTGCAGCCCGCCCGGAAGCTGGCCCCCGCCGCCGACAAGGCGCAGGACGGCCCGCCCCCACAGCCCGAAGCCGAAGGATGGCCGCGGTGAGCCCCCGGCCCGCCATCAACAGCGGGGAATCGCCCGCGTGAAAGTGAGGAACATCATGGACAACGAATACTATAAGCGCTACGAGCCGTTTTTCGGCGCGTGGTACATCAAACGCTATATCGGTGCAGGCAGCTACGGCAAGGTGTTCGAGATCGAGCGCCGTGACGAGTTCGACACCGTGTTCACCGGCGCGCTGAAGGCCATCACCATCCCATCCTCGCCCGACGAGCTGGAGGAGATCCTTTCGGACGGCATGGACCGGGACGGTGCGTCCACCTACTTCCGGGATTACGTCAAGGACCTCAACCGCGAGATCGCCCTCATGAGCAAGCTCAAGGGCCACAGCAACATCGTCAGCTATGAGGACCACGCCATCCACGCCCACGAGGACGGCATCGGCTGGGATATCCTCATCCGCATGGAGCTGCTCACCCCCATCACCGGCTACCTGAAGCAGAACAAGAGCTTTACCCGGCGCGAGATCATCCGCCTGGGCATCGACCTGTGCCGCGCACTGGAAGTGTGCCAGCGCTACAACATCATCCACCGCGACATCAAGCCCGCGAATATCTTCATCTCGGAGACCGAGGACTTCAAGCTGGGCGATTTCGGCGTGGCCCGCATCGCCAGCGCCTCCACCGGTGCTTCCACCCGCGCAGGCACCGTGAACTACATGGCCCCCGAGGTGTTCAAGGGCGAAAAATACACGAGCAACGTGGATATTTACTCGCTGGGCCTTGTGATGTACCAGCTGCTGAACGCGAACCGGATGCCGCTTTACCCGCCCTACCCGCAGCCCATGTCCCCCGCCCAGCGGGAGCGCGCCCAGGCCCAGCGGCTTTCCGGTGCAGCCCTGCCGCCCCCGGCCAACGCCGACGGCCGCCTGGCCGAGATCGTGCTCAAGGCCTGCGCCCCGGACCCGGCCCAGCGCTACGACAGCCCTGCCGTGATGCGGCAGGCGCTGGAAGCCATCCTCTACACCGAGGGCGAAGCCCGGGTGATCTACCCCGGCGGCGACGCCGTGCCCGTGCCCGGCACCGGCGGGACGGCAGACCTGCAGCCTGCGCCCGCCCCGGCCAAAAATGTTCCGGACGAGGGCACCATCCGCCCGGTTCCGGTCGGCGTGCCGGAAAGCCCCGCGCAGGAGCCGGAGACCGCAGACGGCGGGACCATCGGCGCGCCGGTGCCGGGCTGGAACGACGCAGCGCCCGCGCAGGAACCGGCGGGGACCGTCCGCCTGATGGCGGCACCGTTCCAGCCGGAGGCCGCAGAGCAGCCCGCCGCCGCCCCGGAAAAGGACGGGACCGTGCGGCTCATGGCTGCGCCTGCCGAAGCCCCGGCGCAGGAACAAGCCCCGGCACAGCCGACCGAGCCGGAGACCCCGGCGGAAGAAGCCGCCCCGGCCGAAGCACTGCCTGAGGATGAGACCATCTGCATCGCAGCAGCCGAAAAGGCCCCGGCGGAACCGGCCCCTGCACCGGCCGATGACCGCACCGAGCGCATCGCAGTGCCCGCCACTGTGCCCGCTGCCGTGCCGGAGGAACCGGAAGCGGACCGCACCACCTTCCTGTTCGAGGCCCAGGCCGAGAAGCGCCGTCAGGAACAGCAGGCCAAGCGGGACGCAGAGGAAGCTGCCCGCCGCAAGGCCGCCGAGGAAAAAGAGGAAGAACTGGCCCGCATCCGCGCCGAAAAGCGCGCGGCCGAGCAGGAGCGCCTTGCCGCAGAAAAAGCCGAGGCGGAAGCTGCAGCCGCAGCGGAAGCGCCCGTTGTCGTGGCCACCGCCCCGGCCCCCAAAAAGGCGGGCAAGGGCAAAAAGGTCGCGCTGGCCGTGGGCGGTGTGGCTGTGGCTGCGGCGGTGGCCGTGGGAGCGGCGTGGCCGTCCATCCAGCAGAAGATGGAGTACAGCAAAGCGGCGCAGGCACTGGCCAATGGCGATTACGGCACGGCCATCACCGTGTTCGGGGAGCTGGGCGACTACGAAGACAGCGCCGCCCAGCTGACGGAGGCCGAGTACCAGCAGGCCCTTGCTGCGTTGAAACAGGGCGATTATGAAAGCGCGATCACACAGCTGGGCAATCTGAAGGGCTATAAGGACGCCGAGACCCAGTGGAAAGAGGCCAAGTACCAGAATGCCAAAAAGCTGCTGGATGCCAAGAACTACACCAATGCACGTTCGGCGTTCAGCAGTCTGAAAGACTATAAGGACAGCGACGACCTGTACAAGGAAGCTACCTATCAGCAGTGCAAGGCAGACAAAACCAACGCTGCCCAGTATATCAATCTGCTGGACGCACTGGGCGATTACAAGGACAGCGCCGCGCTGCGTCTGGAAAAGATGAGTCAGTATGTGAACGCGCACAAGAACGCGAGTTTCACCAGTACCCGCAAAATATGCTGTGAGTATCTGAAAGACCTGATCCAGTCCGATTCGGCCACCTGGCAGCCGGTCTATAACGAAATGTTCAGCTGGAAGATCACCGATATGTACTGGAACACCAGCAAGGACAGCACCGAGCATATGACCACGATCAAATCCGGCAGCCCGGTCTATTTCCATTACACACTTTCCGGCGGTGAGCCCAATGCATCCACAAAACTGTATGACCGCATAACATGGTCGAATGGAACCCGGGGCAACTATACAAGCTATGAGGGAAACTGGTACAACGACGATACATTGTGGACAGGCTGGACAAAACTGTCTGTGACCGGAAAAGTAACGATCACGGTTTACGACGGCAATAAAAACAAGATCGGTTCCGGCTCCGTCACCATGAAGTAAAAACAGGAGAACCACATGGACAACGAATACTACAAGCGCTATGAGCCCTTCTTCGGCTCCTGGCACATCAAGCGTTTCATCGGTGCGGGCAGCTACGGCAAGGTGTTCGAGATCGAGCGCCGGGATTTCGACATGGTGTTCACCGGCGCGCTGAAGGCCATCACCATCCCGGCGGACAAAAGCGAGTATGAGCAGGTGCTGGAAGCCGGCATGGACCGCGAGGGCGCATCCACCTATTTCCGCGACTATGTGCAGGAGTTGAACCGCGAGATCGCCCTCATGAGCCGCCTGAAGGGCCACAGCAACATCGTGAGCTATGAGGACCACCAGATCATCCCCCATGAGGACGGCATCGGGTGGGATATCCTCATCCGCATGGAGCTGCTCAAGCCCATCAACGACGCCCTGCGCCAGAACAAGTCCTTCACCCGGGCCGAGGTCATCCGCCTGGGCACCGACCTGTGCCGCGCGCTGGAAGTGTGCGGGCAGTACAACATCATCCACCGGGATATCAAGCCCGCCAACATTTTCATTTCGGACACCGGCGATTACAAGCTGGGCGATTTCGGCGTGGCCCGCATCGCCAGCGCCTCCACCGGCGCGTCCACCCGGGCAGGCACCGTGAACTACATGGCCCCGGAGGTGTTCCGCGGCGAGAAGTACACCGCCAATGTGGACATCTATTCCCTCGGCCTTGTGATGTACCAGCTGCTGAACGCCAACCGGATGCCCTTCTACCCGCCCTACCCTCAGCCCATCACCTTCTCGGCGGCAGAGCAGGCCCGGGCCCGGCGGCTTGCGGGCGAGGCCCTGCCCCTGCCCTCCGGCGCACAGGATGCGCTGGGGCAGCTGGTGTGCAAGGCCTGCGCGCCGGACCCTGCCCAGCGCTTTGCCAGCCCGCTTGCTTTGCGCAAGGCGCTGGAAGCCCTGCCGCAGGCGCAGCCCGCTCCTCTTGCCATCGACCCGCCCGGCGGCAGGCCGGACCCCCTCAACGACACCATTGGCACGCCGGGGCCGGACTGGCACTGGCGCAATGGCCAGCTGGTGCAGGACCCGCCCGCCGACGGCGCGGACCCGGAGGCCACCTTTGACCCGCACCTTTCGCCTGCCCCGGCCCCTCTTGTGGACGAGACCGTGCGGGTGGAAACGGCATAGCCCGCCGCCCCGGCCGATGACCGCACCGTGCGGCTGATGCCCGCAGACGTCCCGCCTGCCCCGGCCCCTGCGCCGGAAAAAGACCGCACCGAGCGGGTGGCCGCGCCCGCCCCGCAGGTGCCGGAAATGCAGGACCCGGACAAGACCACCGTGCTGTTTGCCGCTCAGGCGGAACAGCGCCGCAAGCAGGAGCAGGCCAGACGGGACGCAGAGGAAGCCGCCCGCCGTGCCGCCGAAGCGGAAAAGGAGCAGGCCCGCCGCGCCGCCGAACAGGCCGAAGCCGCCCGCAAGGCTGCGGAAGCCGCTGCCGAGAAGCCCGCGCCCGAAGCGAAGATCTCCCGCCGGAAGATGCTGGGCATCCTCGGCGGCGCGGCCGTTGTGGCCGTGGGTGTCGGTGTGGGCGGTGTGGCCATGCTGAACAAGGGCGAAGACGCCCCGGCGGCCAGCGCCAGCGAAAGCAGCAGTGCAAGCGAAGCCGTGGAAAGCGCGGCGGCAGTGGCTTCCGGCAGCTGTGGCGAGGATGCGCAGTGGTCGCTGGAAGACGGCGTGCTTTACATTTCCGGTTCGGGCAAAATGGACGACTATGAAAGCGCAGATGTATCGCCTTGGGCAAAAAAGCGGGGTCGAATTGTGGAGGTGAATTTTGAAAATGGAATCACGACAGTTGGAGGCTATGCATTTCGTAACTGCTCGCGCCTCCAGAAAGTGACTCTGCCTAGCTCACTGCAGTCGATTAAACAGAGTGCATTCAATCACTGCGCAGAGCTGACTTCGATCGAGATTCCAGAGGGAACGGAAACGATTGATGAGTTTGCATTTGCCGGTTGTGAAGCTCTTGCAGATGTTACGATTCCGGAGAGCATGAAAACAATCAAACGTTATGCATTCCGTGGGTGTAACAAGCTGAGAAAAGTAAAGACCAATAGAGATTGCATCTTGGGTACGCATGCTTTCCCAGACTATGTGAGTATCAGTTACTATTAAATAAAACAAAAAAATCATCTGCAGCGTTTTCTCCGGCAAAAGCCCGAGAAAGTTTGCTGCAGATGATTTTTGTTTTATAGGGCGGAACCCTCTCAGGCGCTCCCGCGCCAGCTCTCCCGAAGGGAGAGCCTTTTCGGCGGGCGGCCACGGCGGGCGTCTGGCTTACTGCTCGTTCTTCTTGGCCAGGTCCTTGGTGTAGAGGGCGCGGGTGGCGTTCAGCACGGCCAGCACCATCACGCCCACGTCGGCGAAGATGGCCGTCCACATGCTGGCAAGGCCCAGAGCACCCAGCACCAGGCAGGCGAACTTGATGGCCAGCGCAAACACGATGTTCTGGTACACGATGCGCAACGTGCGGCGGGCAATGCGCATGGCCAGCGCGATCTTAGCCGGGTCGTCGTCCATCAGCACCACGTCGGCGGCCTCAATGGCGGCGTCGGAGCCCAGCGCACCCATGGCGATGCCTACATCGGCGCGGGACAGCACCGGTGCATCGTTGATGCCGTCACCCACAAAGGCGAGGTTCTCTTTAGGCCGCTTTGCGGCGAGCAGCGTTTCGATCTGGTCTACCTTGTCGCCCGGCAGCAGGCCCGCATGGTACTCATCCAGACCCAGCTCTGCGGAAACAGTCTTTGCAACCGGCTCTGCGTCGCCGGTCAGCATCACGGTCTTGCGCACACCGGCGGCTTTCAGGCCCTTGATGGCCTGTGCGCTGTGGGGCTTCACCACGTCGGCGATGAGCAGATAACCGGCATACATGCCCTCAATGGCCATGTGCACGATGGTGCCGGTCTCGCTCACAGCGGGAGCCTTCAGGCCCAGCTTTTCCATCAGGCGGGCATTGCCGGCGGCGACGGTCTTGCCGTCCACCTTCGCGGTGACGCCGTGGCCGCCCAGCTCCTGCACGTCGGTGACGCGGCTGGGGTCGATTTCCTTGCCGTAAGCGGCCTTGATGCTCAGGGAGATGGGGTGCTTGGACCAGCTCTCGGCCAGCGCGGCGGCTTCCACCAGCTGTTCCTCGGTGGTGCCGTTTGCGGGGTGGACGCCGGTCACCTTAAAGGTGCCCTGGGTCAGGGTGCCGGTCTTGTCGAACACCACGATGCCGGTGCGGGCCAGTTCTTCCAGATAGGTGGAACCCTTGACGAGGATGCCGCAGGCAGACGCACCGCCGATGCCGCCGAAGAAGCTCAGAGGAATGCTGATGACCAGTGCGCAGGGGCAGCTGATGACCAGGAAGGTCAGGGCGCGGTACACCCAGTCACCAAAGCGGGCGGGCTGACCCAGGACCAGCAGCACGATGGGCGGGATGAAGGCCAGCGCCAGAGCACCGTAGCACACAGCGGGGGTGTAGATGCGGGCAAAGCGGGTGATGAAGTTCTCGGTGCGTGCCTTCTTTTCGCTGGCATTCTCCACGAGCTCCAGGACGCGTGCGACGGTGGACTCGCCAAAGGGCTTGGTGGTGCGCACGTGGATGAGCCCCGTCATGTTGATGCAGCCGCTGATGATATCGTCTCCGGTTTTGGCCGGGCGGGGGACCGACTCACCGGTAAGGGCGGCGGTGTCGAGCTGGGTTTCGCCCTCGACGATGACGCCGTCGATAGGCACGCGCTCGCCGGGCTTGACCACGATCACGGTGCCGACCGCGATGTCATCGGGGAAGACCTGTTCGAGTGAGCCGTCGGGTTGCTCGACGTTAGCGTAGTCGGGCGCGATGTCCATCATGGCACTGATCGACTTGCGGCTCTTGCCCACGGCGTATGCCTGGAACAACTCGCCGACCTGGTAGAACAGCATGACAGCGGCGCCTTCGGCCATGTGCGGGTCGGTGTCGGGGAAGAGCACCATGGCAAACGCGCCGATGGTCGCGACGGCCATGAGGAAGCTCTCGTCGAAGGCCTTGCCGCGGCGGATGTTATTGAATGCCTTTTGCAGTACGTCGTAGCCGGCAATCAAAAACGGCACGAGGAACAGCACAAAGCTGGCGTAGATGTTGCCGGGCTCCCCAAATGCGATAGTGAGGGCGCCGAGCTCGTCGAGGGCATAAACAACGGCAAAAATGCCCAGTGCTACCAGGATGCGGTTGCGCTTATGCTCAAGGGACTCTTTCTTCTTGCGCTTCTTCTTTTTCTTTTTGGGGTCGGCGGTGGCCATGACTCGTATCCTCCCATTTGAATGTATGAACATTCGCTCATATAATTTCGCGAGCAAAGGCCGCAGCAAGCGCGGCCTTGCAGGTTGGCGTAAACCTGGGCTAGAGAATAATCTCGCAGTCCGGCTCGGCGTCGGCCGTAAACTCAACAACGCGGTTGAGCACCTCGTCGAACTCGGCGTCATCGGCCTCGAGCGTCAGCTTCTGGGTCATAAAGTTGACGGACACGGATTTGACGCCCTCGAGCTTGGCCAGCTCGTCCTGAAGCTCGCGCGCACAGTTGGCGCAATCGATCTCATCGAGCTTGTACTGCTTTTTCATGGTGGGTTCCTTTCCCGTTTTTGCGGCTTGGGTGCAGGCCGCGCTGGTACCGTGGTTGGCTGCTATTCGCAGATGTGGCTCATGCCCTGGTTGAGCATGGTGTAGACGTGATCGTCGGCGAGCGAGTAGAGAATGTTGCGGCCGTCGCGGCGGAACTTGACCAGGTGCGACTGCTTAAGCGTGCGCAGCTGGTGCGATACTGCCGACTGCGAGGTTGCGGTCGCCTCGGCGATGTCGGCCACGCAGAGCTCGCGGCCCATGAGGGCGTAAAGGATCTTGATGCGCGTGGTGTCGCTGAAGACCTTGAACAGGTCGGCCAGGTCGTACAACAGCTCCTCGTCGGGAAGGTCCTCGGGCGAGCAGGTGGTGGGGACGATCGGCTCGGTGGCCTCGATGCCAGTCTTTGTTTCATCAGCGTGGCTGCTCATTGCAACATCCTTTCATATGAACATGCGCTCATATAAATTACTTCCGATTATATGAGCGCATGTTCATATGTCAATACAATTTACGTTAACTTCGATGACTGCTTGCCGCCTCTGCGATTTTCTGCGGGTTGGGAGACATCGACGCAATGCTCGCCAACATATTTCGAGATGTTCGGCCAGCATGCTAAGAAAGCCACCTTGAGAAGCTTTAGGACTGTTCATATTTGTACTTTATCGTGTTAAATACAGCGAGAATCAGTTCTTCCTCTACGGGAGTTCCTGCAGAATCAGTTTTATCTAAAGTTATATTGAGCATTGCTGCAGCCAATCTGGCACATCGGTGGCCGAATAAGTCGAAAAATGTAGGTGGACATCCGCAGAGATCGCCTTTAGAAGAGCGAATTCTCAATTAGATCAATAATCGTGTCGTCTTCCGTGCGGTTTCCATCGATTTTTGCGAACATGTCGCATTCCCAAGGCCCATTGATTTCCTCAGCAAGGGCCCCGACGTGTTGCATGTCGTCGGGTTCTGGCACATCGTTGATGCTCGGGTCATCAGCTTGCGGATATTGGCTTGCAATTTCGCGCTTGGCGGCCTCTTCTTCTTTGAGTGTCTCCAGGACGCGGCGACCGTATTCGAAGTAGCGCCGCAAGACAAATTGACGAAGAGTTTCTTGCAGGATGGCGAAGTTATCCGGGAGTCGACCGGGCCATATCTTCTCGCGAATGCGAATCGCTTCCATGACCCGCCTAAAAGCGGACTGCTTGAAAAACGAATGACGATTAACTGTGATAACGGCATATCCCATGTTTCGCAGCGTGTTTCGGCGCTCCTCGTCAATTGATTGCTGCTCGGGTTCGTCGTGGTAAAAGCCGTTGTATTCGATATCGGTCATCGAATTTTCGAGCAGCGCGTCGAGGTAGAAAACCGTCCGTCGCGTTAGGGCGGCGTATCTTTTGGGGACTGGGATCGGATAGTCCGTTTTGATAGCGCGTATGGCTAAGCCACCCATTGACTTGGGCATTGTCAGCATCATGACAAACGCCGTTTCGAGTGGGGAGCGACAGCCTTCGTGTACATAAGAAAGTGCCTTAAGTGCTTTATTAGATCCACGATACCCCGGTGCCTCTGAAAAGAAGGCTCTGAGCTCTTCAACGCTGGTTAGGGCTGGGCGCTCGCGATATTGAGTTTCGTCGGACGTTCCAAGCGCGTAGGAGCCGCAGATTTCAAAGTAATACTCAACGAGCTCCGAAAGGTTGAGGTCGGCTGTTGCTTCTAACGCGCACAGCTTGATATCGACGATGTAGACGTTCGGCTCGAGTTCTAGGTAGCTTTCTGCATCAAACGTATAGTGCGTGCAGTGGCAGATGCAGCCCTTGCGGTGCCTTTTGGCATTATTGGAAAACGTCAGCACATGGATACGTTCAGAATCGACATTCTTTCTGTTGAGCCATGCTCGTGCCGCTTCCAGGTCGGACGTGGTCGGCGCAGACACCCTGATCTTTTCCATAGGTATGGGACCGGTCGCGTAGCTTGCGAGCGAGTTGGCTGTTTGGTATACAGCGCGTGCCGTGGTATGTGACAGAATGATTCCCATACGCGCATGATGGCATAGCGGACGCCGCATACGCCCGAAACTTCGGGCAACGGTATTGGGGCGCGGCTTATCTTCTGCGAACGGTGGGTTTTTGAGCTGTCGTATTGAGGGAGCAGCTTTGGCTGGGGAGGTTTCTGCCGGCTGCCCCTTTTTGATGAACTTTAGTTGCGGATTCGTAGCTTCTAAGCGTTTTTGCCGACCGCTCAGATGCCTCACCAACATAATTTGAGTTATTCGGCCTTATCCTATACAAATAGGTGCGATCGCAACGTCCTATTCGAATTGATTCAGGTAGATTTATGGGGCTTGGTTGCGAAATTAAGGCGATTTTAGCTTCGATTGCGGTTCAAGGGGCCTTGACTAGTGGTTCAGCTGGCCGAACAACTCGAAAAATGTAGGTGGGCCAACCTGCCGACTATGTGAAGCACGCGTATTTGCTCGTTTTGATGAAAACTAGGGTGCAGCATAAGGCTGCGCCCTAGTTTACTGCGTGCCGGTGTGCCCAGACGGATTGCGCTGTGCCTGGCAGGCGCTCCCGCAGATGGATCGGTTATTTCGCGAATAGGTTCTTGAGGTTGAACTCGGCCTGAACCGTGCGGAGCATGAGGTCGGTGTCGTCGAGGCCCAGGTGCTGCTCGTTGGCGTCGGCGGCGAGGGTTCCACGGCGGCGCGCCCAGTTCTCGAGCGCGGCTGGGGCGGACTCGCGGGGGAGCGAGCGCACGTCGGCGTCCAGGCTGCGGCAGATCTGGCGCGAGTCGATGACGATGATCTTGCCGGCGCGGCGTGCCTCGGCGTAACCGTCCAGGTGGATCTTGAACCAACTGTCTTCGAACGCGGCGTTATGCGCCATGTACGGGTACTTCTTCATAAGTTTGAGCAGCTGCTTCTGCAGTTCCTTGTTCTCGCGGAATGGTTTTTTGCCGTCGATGTCGTCCCAGGTAATGTGATGGATGTTCGATAGCGGCACATCCTCGCCGCGGTAGATGTCGGGCAGGCCGCAGTAGTGTGCCTCGGCGTCATGCGGGACGGCGTCGCTGGTGAGCTCCATGATCTCCCAGCCCACGTTGATGATATAGCCGCGCTCGGGTGCACGGCCGGTGGTCTCGATGTCGATACCGAGCACGGTGCCCTGGATGGGCTTGCGGGCGTAGGCCACGCCGAGCGCGTCGCGGTCGCCGCGGATTTCGCGCATAACGGACGCGGCGGTGCGCTTTTGCATCTTGCCGATGGCGGCGCAGGTGTCGGCATCGGACAGGCCGCGCGAAAGCGTCGCGGGCGTCACGTTGCGCAGGCGTGCCTCGCCAATCTGGTCGCACAGGTCGCGGTTGCGGTCGGCCAGGTCGCGCACGGTGGCAAAGTCGAAGCCGGGGTCGCCCTCGGCAGTAAAGTACTCGGTCTCGAGCACCTTGAGGGCCTCCTCGCCCTTCTGGCGCTCGGACTCCATGGCGCCGTGGTCGCCGTAGATAAACATGGGGATAAACGGCTGGCGCTCGTATTCGAGTGCTTGTGAAACGTTCATATAACTGCTCCTTGGACGGGCCGCACCGCGCGGCTCGGGTTCATTGAGATGTGGCGAGATGATAGTTTACCATAGGCAACTATTGGCACCGCGCCCGGGACAACTACAATACCCTAGTTGACCGCTAGGACTTTTACAATGCTGCCGAAAGACACGAAAGGTTCCATCCGTCATGGATTTACTGATTGATATTCTGCTCGACGCCGGCAAGGACACGCTGTCGCTGGTGCCGTTTTTGTTGGTGACGTATCTTGCTCTCGAGACACTTGAGCACGTTGCGGGCGACCGCGTCAACGGCGCTATCAAGCGCGCCGGCGCTGCGGGTCCCGTGGTTGGCTCGCTGCTGGGCATGGTGCCGCAGTGCGGCTTTTCGGCCATGGCGGCCACGCTGTACGCCGGCCGTGTCGTGACCTTGGGCACGTTGGTGGCGGTGTTCCTTTCGACCTCCGACGAGATGCTGCCGCTGTTGCTTGCCGAGCAGGTTCCCGTGCAGACTATGGCGATGCTTTTGGCTTCGAAAGCGCTGATCGCACTGGTCACGGGCTTTATCGTAGATGCCGCCATTCGCGGTTTGCGTCGCAACGCTCGTGCGCATGCGGCGATTCGTCGTACCGTGCTGGGGACCGCGGTCAATCCGGCGCACGTTAACTGCGCGCACGATGACCACAGCGGCGGTGACATCATCGACGAGGTGGCCGAGGCGGGCGTGAGCGCCGATCACATCCATGAGCTGTGCGAGCGCGACCATTGCGGTTGTGATGACGACGAGGACGAGGACGAGCACGGGCATGGGTACGGTCACGATCACGGTCATGAGGGCGAGCATGAACACCATCATGGCCATGGTCACTCTCACTCCCATGAAGGCGCGCCCGTCCTGTCGATTATCCGCAGCGCCATCTCGCATACCGTGCAGGTATCGGTATTCATTTTCCTGGTGACGCTGATTTTGGTCGCCGTGCTCGAGACCTTTGGCGAATCTGCGATCGAGCAGTTCCTGCGTGGCAACGAGACGCTCGCCGTCCTGGGTTCGGCGCTTGTCGGCCTGATCCCCAACTGCTCGGCGAGCGTGGTCATTACGCAACTGTATTTGGAAGGCGCGCTGCAGCTGGCGCCGATGCTCGCCGGCACGCTCATTTCCGCCGGCGTGGGCTACCTGGTGCTGTTCCGCACCAACCGCAGCGCCCGCGAAAATGCCGTGTTCCTGATCATGATGTACGTCATCGGCGCTGGCTGGGGCCTCATCCTCTCCGCCGTTGGCCTCTAAGTAGGCCTAAAAAATGGGCTTCAAATAGCCATGCTCAGCGCCTGCGCAATGCGGCGACGCATGGCATTTTGAAGCCCGTTTTTTGTTGAGCCACGGATCCTGAGCGCTCACACCGTCCAAAACAAAAAGGCAGAGTTTTAGGCATGTCCCAAAAATCTGCCTTGGTTAGCGCAGCAGCTCGGTGAGGTTGCGCTTAAAGCGGGCGCGGTCTTCGCTGGTAAATGCCGCCGGCCCGCGAGTGCGTCCGCCGGCGCGGCGCACCTTCTTTTCCTCGTGACGAATAAACAGCTGCGTGTCGATGGTCGCCTTGTCGTACACGCGCCCGCGCACGCCGATGGCGGAGGCATCGCGGCCGAGCACCATGCTCGCCAGGCCAATGTCCTGCGTCACGACCACGTCGCCCGCCTGCAGACGTTCGACAATGGCAAAGTCGGCACTATCGGCGCCCACGCTCACATCGAGCGTGGTGACCCAAAAGCCGCGTCGCGCGTGCTCGGCATCACGTGGATCGTCGCGGCGAATGTGCCGCTCCAGGTTCTGCGTGCTGTTGCCGGCAATCACCACG